>Ga0070734_10000117_pt1 | contig 225457 bp, 180 predicted proteins | sample Coa_R1_8_FD_66444 | JGI IMG/M metagenome (GOLD analysis project Ga0070734, IMG submission 66444) | Surface soil microbial communities from Centralia Pennsylvania, which are recovering from an underground coalmine fire - Coalmine... | ecosystem: Environmental > Terrestrial > Soil >...
GAATACGTGCGCTTGCGAGCCGCGCGCGTCAGCAAGCGATCGCGACGGCGGCGGGGAAACGATCGGGCAGGGTTCGCTCCCTCACGGTCGCGGCTCGCAAGCTACCCAAATGCCTTCGCACGAATACGTGCGCTTGCGAGCCGCGCGTGTCAGCAAGCGATCGCGACGGCGGCGGGGAAACGATCGGGCAGGGTTCGCTCCCTCACGGTCGCGGCTCGTAAGCTACCCAAATGCCTTCGCACGAATACGTGCGCTTGCGAGCCGCGCGTGTCAGCAAGCGGTTTGGCGATACGCCGGCGGACCTCTGAAACCAGGTACCGAGCGAACTCGCCAGACCCTTCAAACTGGCACGATCAAAGGGCGTCCGCTTCCAGGCTTTCCGTCCGTCCCATCGCCGTGCAGAGGACCGCGCGCATCCAGGGGCTCGCGAGGATGCCGATCAACGAGATGGCCGAGCGTATGACCGGCGGTCCGGCACTGGACCATAACGATGCGCAGGCCACCGTCTCGCCGCTGTCAAGTTGCAGGTAGACGCGGTCCATCCACCGGCGCCGCCCTTCCAACTCGTCGTAGTTGCGCACCACGTGCCAGATGAACTCGATCACGCGCGCCAGCGCCGGATCGCGGTACTGCGGCAGGAAGAGCACGGAACTGCGCTGTTCCACTCGGATTTCCTGCACGAATTCCAGAAAGCTGCTGGCATTCGTCAGGTTCAGGTTGGCGTTCGGTTCACACCCATGACGGTCGCCGCCCGAGATCACGGGAAGGCCGCGTTCAACGGCCAGCCGGATCGTATCGAGATTGCGCGCCGCTGGCTGCAGGCCGTTCAATTCCAAGGCGTGGATCCAAGCGCCGAATTCGCCCAGGAACTGTAACAGCAGTTGTGTGTGGCGGGCGTGCTCGGTGAGGTGTTCGCAGAAGAATGGGTGGTTCAGAACCACCAGGATTTCCTCTCGCGAATGGAGATCGGCCATCAATTGCGCGATGCGCTCGTGGGACGGCGAAGCGGTTACGGCGGCCATCGCCGCTTCCAGGTCGCGGGCTTGATCTGCCGGAAGGTTGTGTACGCCGATATGGAAGACGGTCTCCTGGTAGGGGATTGTCCATTCGATGGAGTACGGTACCGCCGTGCCGATGGCGTTCAGTTCGGCGCAGGCTTCGATGGTGTCGTGGTCGGTGAGGGAGACCAGCGGGCGGAGTCCCAAATTGCGGATTTGCACCGCTTCGAGCTCGTGCGCCGCGCGAGGATGCAGGGGCGGACGCCAGAACAGGCGATCGAATCGGATGGGAGGTGCTCCGGCCAGTTGCAGGTGCCGGTTCTCGATGCGGTCGAGTGCCGGGCGCAACAGGGGTACGCGCCGCAGGAAGCGATTCACGAAATCGAGGTACTCGCGCGAGTGCAGCGTGTGGCTATGCAGCGACACCCCGGTGGCGTAGCGATGGCTCACACCAGGCTCGCGCCAGAGGCAGTGTACGTCGCGTGAGATCTCGAGTGATGTCCGGGCTGTTCCCATAAACCATTTATCTCCGGAAGTGTTTTTCAGCTCGATGACAGAGAGGTGAAATTCACGGCCAGGAAATGTCGCGTGGCGAGCTGCGTCTCCGCTAGGAATCAGACATGAGGGTTACAAATCCGCTAAAAACTGATGAAAATTCCTGCATTTTATCAAGCGAAATCTCTCCGCGCGAGATAAAATCATCCTTTAGGGTCTGATTAGACCTAAAAGACTGCGTGACGGTATGGATGCCACCCGCACCGCGACCAGTCAAGGAACAAGGACAGGAGAATTTGCGTGAATACTCTTCCCATCCTGCTCGGGGCGCTGTGTGTCTACGCGCTCGGTTATCGCTACTACAGCGCATTTATCGCCGCCAAGGCATTGGCGCTGGATGATCGGCGGCCCACCCCGGGGCACAAGTTTCATGACGGTCACAACTACGTGGCGTCTCCCAAATGGGTGCTGTTCGGACACCACTTTGCAGCCATCGCCGGAGCCGGACCGCTGGTGGGTCCGACCCTGGCCGCGCAGTTCGGTTTCGCTCCGGGGTTTCTCTGGCTGTTGATCGGGGCGGTGCTGGCTGGGTGCGTGCAGGATTTCACGGTGCTGGTCGCCTCAATACGGCATCGCGGCCGCTCCCTGGCCGAAATCGCGCGCACCGAGATCAGTCCCTTCGCCGGACTGGTCACCATGATTGCGGTGCTATTCATTCTGCTGGTGACCCTGGCCGGGCTCGGAATCGTCGTCGTGAATGCGCTCGCCAACAGTCCTTGGGGCGTTTTCACGATTGGCACCACGATTCCCATTGCGCTCATCATGGGCGTCTGGATGTTCAAGATTCATGCCGGCCGGATCACGGTGACCGGCCCCAGTATTTTCGGTGTAGTACTGCTGTTCTGCGCCGTGATTTCAGGCCATTGGTTTGCGCAATCGAGCGCTGCCGGAGCCCTCACCTTCACTCCCCACCAGATCACGTTTCTGATGGCGGCGTACGGGTTCATCGCATCGGTACTCCCCGTATGGCTGCTCCTCGAACCCCGCGACTACCTTTCGACATACGTCAAGTTGGGCACGATTGCGGTACTGGTGGTGGGCGTCTTTGCGGTTCATCCCGACATCCGCTTCCCTGCCATCACGCAATATGTGCATGGCGGCGGACCGATCATCAAGGGTACGCTCTTCCCGTTCCTCTTCGTCACCATCGCCTGTGGCGCGATCTCAGGATTCCATTCCCTGGTCTCCTCGGGAACCACGCCCAAGATGATCGATAAGGAAACAGACGCGCGCTTTATCGGATACGGCGCTATGGTGTGCGAGTCCCTGGTTGGCCTGCTCGCGCTGATCGCTGCTACGTCCATGCACCCGGGTGACTATTTTGCCATCAACTCGACGGCCCAGGCGTTCGCGGCGACCGGTTTACACACGGTGAATCTCGACATGTTCTCGCAGGAGGTAGGCGAAAAATTGGCCGGACGTACAGGCGGAGCGGTATCGCTGGCCATCGGCATGGCGCAGATCTTCCGCGGACTGCCCGGCATGGGTCGCCTGATGGCGTATTGGTACCACTACGCGATCATGTTCGAGGCGCTCTTCATCTTGACTACCGTCGACACTGGAACCCGCGTGGCCCGCTACGTCCTGCAGGAGATTCTCGGCAAAGCGAATCGGAAATTCAGCGACACGGCGTGGCTGCCCGGCAATTTGATCACGACCCTATGCGTGGTGCTTGGTTGGGGCTATTTGATTTACACCGGCACCATCTCGACCATATGGCCGCTGTTTGGAACCGGCAACCAGTTGCTGGCGACCATCGCACTGGCCATCTGCACGACGTTCCTGATCAATATGGGCAAGGCCAGGTACGCGGCTATCACCGCCGTACCGATGTGTTTCGTCGGCGTTACCACCGTCACTGCAGGAATCATGTCAATCCGGCAGATCTTCTGGCCGCTCACCATGAAGCCCGGCCAAGCGTTCACCGGCTATCTGGATTCCACGCTGATGACGATCTTCATCGTCGGCGTGGTCCTGGTGGTCTGCAATGCGGTATATCGTTGGATTGCAGTACTGAAGGGTGCTCCGGCTCCGACCGAGGCCTTTGGCCCGCCGGTAACGGCAAAGAACGAGATTCGAATGGGCTGTTGTTAAGCGCGTGGTTTTCAGAATCTGCCGACGTATCGGCCGGTCGCTTGCTGAGGGAGCGTCTCCGCCCTCTGCTTAGCCATCGCTTGCTGACGCGCGGCTCGTCAGGCAATATCAACGAAACGACTTACCAAGTATGCCCAGAGCCGGGGTGGGAGCGAATTCACCCCGGCTGGGTTATGCAGTTTGATTCTCGGCCTCAGGAGCCACAGGTTCATGATATAGGCGCTTCGTCTCAAAGGGCAGTGCCAGCCGTACAGTGGACTGCCAGGACTTTTGCCGCGAATCCAGCGATTGCCCTCGAAATCATCCGATAGGTACTACGGCCCGTTCCATAAGTTGAGGTTGAGGACTGGGAAGGAGAGTACATTGATGCTGGTGGATTCATTCCGACGCCTGCGCCGCCATCGTTCTGCAATTTCAGTGAAGGGGGCAGGCGATTCCGATTCCGAGTGCCAGGCCGGGCTTGTCAGGCGATTCTTCCACTGCATCCCGGCTCAGCGAGCCGATCGAGGACTCTACTTGCCCTTGGGCTTCCACATCGAGTCGCTGAGGCCCGGTTCTGCCATCACCTTTTCGATGTCGTCGATTTCGATCGGCACGAATGCCGAGAGATCCTCGTAGCCAGTTTCTGTAATCAGGATCATGTCTTCCAGACGGATGCCCACATGCTCGTCGGCGATTTGCATGGCCGGCTCTATGGTGAATAGCTGTCCCGGTTCCAGGGTCGCGGTGGGATTGCGCACGTCATGGACCTCCATCCCTACGGAGTGCCCAAGACTGTTTCCACGATTCGTTCGATAGCGCTCGACGAATCGCGTCGCGGCGTCTTTGATCTTAGGATCGGTGAAGGTGTACGCCGCCATGATCGCGTCCATCTTACCGACGGCCGTCTTAATGATTTCGCTGGGCCGCTGATGCACCTGGATGGACGTCATCAGCGCCTGGTAAAGGCGCAGATAGATGGTGTAGAACTCACGCTGGCGCGGCGTGAATTTGCCGTTTGCCGGAAAGACTCGCGTCACGTCCGAGGCGTAGTTCTTGTAATCGGGAGCGTAGTCGAACTGCACCAGGTCGCCATCCTCCAGGACCGCGGTGTCCTTGTGGTAATGCGAATACCAGGTGTTTTTGCCGGTCGCGATCAACGCGAAATAGGCAGCGCCATAGGAGCCGAACTTCTTGAAGACGAACTCGGCGTCTGCCTGCAACTCGTATTCATGCATACCCGGCCGCGCGTCGCGCATCGCCTCGATGATGCCGAGCCCCGCGATCCTGGTCGCCTCGCGAATGACGGCGATTTCGCGTGGACTCTTTGTGCCTCGCATCTCGTCGAGGATCGGGTCGAGGTCTCCAAATTCGAAGTGCGCCGCCACTGCTTTCAACTTCTCGCGGAATACCTCCTCGCGTGTAGGCTGGCCGTCCCAAGGGTCCGCCTTATTGGCTCTCGCCAGGGCGATTGGCCCTTCCGCAGAGGCGCTGCTCAGTACCTCCGGCCGATAGGGAGTGTAAATGGCACGCCCATCCTTCGCTATCTCCGCGAGCGCTTTGGCGAATTCGTCGCGCGGCAGGACCGACTCGATGCCGGTCTCCTTCGCCGCGGCGTCGCCCGGTGAGAGTCCGGGACCGAACATATTGTTTTCGCGGCGCTCATTGCGCGGATTCAGAAAGAGTGTCGAACGCTTCGCCTTACCGTCGATAATCAACAGCGCGCGCGGTTCCACTACTCCGGTGAGATAGAAGAACTGGTTGCTCTGCCGCAGAGGCTGTTCCCCGGGGCGCTCAGTTGTGCCCTGAAGAATGGCGACGCCTTCGCCGACCTTCGCCATCACGCGGGAGCGGCGCGCGGCATACTCTTCGGGTGGAAAGACATCGGTGAAGACGGGTTGCGCCGCCAGTGGAAGAGCGAACCCGGCAAGCAGCAGATATCGCAACATCGCTGCCCTCACTGGGCCGCCTTCTGGCTCGCCGGTGTGAACTTCGCGTCCATCAGGATCCAGGTGTTCGGATCCAGATCGACGGAAGCGGGCTGCTGATCGGAGGCCAGGTCGAAGCGCTGTTGCTTCTGCGTCATTTCGATTTTGACGATTTTCGGCGACGCTGCGCCCGCTGCCTTGATGCCAATCTCCAGCGGCAAGCGAAAGGCGTCTCCAGCCTGAGTCTGTGTGAGCTGGATCTCCACTTTTTTCGAGGACGGATTGTAGCTCCATCCCCCCTCGACGGCAGGTGATCCTGCCCTGTAGAGCCACTGCTGGAAGAACCAGTCGAGCTTCTGGCCAGAGACCTCTTCCATCACCTTGCGCAAATCCTCGGTGGACGCGTTGCTGTCGCGGAATCGCTTGTAGTACTCACGCATCCCGGCCCAGAACTTGTCTGTGCCGATCTCGCCGCGCAGCATGTGCAGCGACCATCCGCCCTTCTGGTAAACGATTCCCACTGGAGCGCGTCCGTTTTGAATCTCCGGCAGATTGTCGTGGATCACGGCCACGCCGGGTGTGCGCTTTTCGGCGGCCAGGATGGTGGTGCGGCTGCGCTGCAGTCCCGCGACGAACGGCTCGCGGCCCTGGTAGTATTCCGTGCAGAGCAGGGCGAAATAGGTGGCGAAGCCTTCGCTCAGCCACGCATCGTCCCAGTCTTTTTCGGTGACCGAGTCGCCGAACCATTGGTGCGAAATCTCGTGCGCCACCAATCCGAACGCCGGACGATTGGTGACGGAAGTCTGTCCGTAGAAGATCTCGCTGGCGTGCTCCATGCCGCCACCCATGCCGGCCGCCTCCACGTCTGCGAGTTTCTCGTAGGGGTACGGCCCCACGTGATCGCTGTAGAATTCAATCGCCTGCCGCGTTGGGGTTTCGAAGGTGACGATGCCATTGTCGCGATCCTGATGAAACACCCAGGTTTCCAACGGAATGCCGGCCGAGACGCCGAAGCGGCGCATCGCAAACTGCGCCACCCCGATATTGTTCAACCACGACGCGATCGGCACCGACTGCTTCCAGTGCGTCATCCTGCGGCCGTCGCCCAGTTCTACGACCTCTTGCAGCAGACCGTTCGCCACCACTTGATACTTCGCGGGCGCAGTAATCAGGAACTCGCTGGTGGCTTTGTCGGATGGGTGATCGATCATGGGCAGCCATTGGCGGCCGAGGGTCGGCCAGTTTACGCTAAAGAAACAACGCTCGCCGAATTTGTTCTGCAGGATGTGGAGGCCCGTGGCCGCGATCCCGTGATACTTCACCGTGAACGGCCGCGTCTCTCCCGCCTTCGGCGCGGGCGACAACGCGATCTTCAATCGATCTGCAGTGTGCGTGAAGTGGGCCGCTGCGCCGCCCGAAGTCACCTCCGTTACCGTCATCCCCTTCCCGTTCGCAGCCGACGTCAGATCGAGCGCGACCTCCGTGACGCCATCCTTGACGAACTTGAGGATCGCCGTGCTTTCGCCCGTGATCTCGTCGTTTTCGTCGTTGAGCGTGACGCGAAAGATGTAGTGCTGCGCATCGACGCCCGGTTGCCGGGGATAGTTGTCCGCGGCCGCTTGCGTGGCCCACACACCGACTCCCAATAGCGTGCCGGCGACCGTCCGCCCGAATCTGATCTTCATCCAACTCCCCTCTGGCGACCTACTATACTGCAGAATGTGTCGCGGAATTCTTGATGATACCGACTTTGAAGCTGAGTGCGGTACAGGTGCTCGGATTGGCCTGCTGCGGTGTGCTGCTGGGCGGTTGGCTGAAGCGCCGGGTGCCGTTGCTCGACCGGCTGAACATTCCGGTTTCGATCGCCGGGGGCATGGTGTTTGCGCTGCTCGCCCTGCTATTCCACGACCGCTACGTCAATCTCGAAGCGGACGATGTGCTGCGCGACATGCTGATGGTGGCGTTCATGACCACCATTGGGCTGAGCGCACGTCTGAAGCTCCTGCGTGAAGGGGGGAAGCAGGTAGTCTTGCTCCTGGCTATCGGGAGCGTGGGCGCGGTCTTGCAGAATCTGCTGGGAATGGGGCTCGCGAAGGCGCTCTCGCTGGATCCTCGTTTGGGAATTCTGGCGGGTTCGGTGGCGTTGACCGGCGGGCCGGCGACGGCGATCGCGTGGGGCGGTACCTTTGAGCAGCGGGGCGTGGTGGGCGCGGCTGCGGTCGCGATGGCGTCAGCGACGTTCGGGATTGCGGTGGCAGGCCTGATCGGAGGCTACATCGGAGGCTGGCTGATCCAAAAGCACAAGCTGTCTCCGGCCGGAGTGGGGAATCGGCCAGTCGAGTCGCGAAAGGTAGCAGCTGGCACTCTGCAGAATCTCTTGCCGACCGTCGTCGTCATGGGAATCGCGATGGGGATCGGCAATCTGCTCAGTCTGGAGATGAAAAGGCTGGGAATTCTGTTGCCGAGCTACATCGGGGCGATGATCGTGGCGGCAATCATTCGCAATCTGGACGATCGCTTCGGATTCGCCCGCATTTCGCAGCCCGAGGTGGATGCGTTGGGGAAGATCGCGCTGTACCTGTTCATCGTGATGGCGCTCCTGACCTTGCGTTTGTGGGAACTCTCACACCTGGCCGTGCCGCTGGTAGTGATTCTGGGGGCCCAGGTGGCGCTCTGCTGGCTGATGTGCGTCACCATGTCGTATTGGGTGATGGGCCGCGATTACGAATCGGCGGTGACGGCGTCGGGATTCTGCGGCTTCATGCTGGGCATCACGGCGAACGCCATCGCGTGCATGGAGGAGTTGGCGGAGAAATACGGCCCGGCGCCGCGGTCGTTTCTAGTTGTGCCGGTGGTCGGCGCGTTTTTGATCGATTTCACGAATTCGATGATCATCACCGCGATGGCCAACTGGCAGATCTGGACGCCCCGGTAATAAGACCGGCCGGATGTCGTCTAATGGAATCGGAGGAGTATCCGTGGATCGACAGTTCTCACCGCTGGAACGAAGCATTTTGTTAGCCAAGGGCCTGACCGCGGAGCAGATTGACGCGCTCAACGCGGCGGGAGTGGCTTCGCGCGACGATTTGAAGACGGTCGGCGACGCGGACACCTTGCGAGAACTGGTCGCCGACATCCCGGAGCCGGTCGCGGTGAAAGTCATGGACTGGGCAGTCGGGCGGGTTACGCCGGTGGCTTCGGTCTCTGTGCCGGCGCCTCAAAGTGTAGTCCTCGACAGCGCGGACATTGTGCATTGCCTCTACTGCTCGGCTCGACAGCCGAAGGACTACAAGAGCGGCGATTTGTGCATCTCGTGCGGCAAACAGGCCGAGCCGGTGCTGGCATGCTTCTGGTGCTCGGCGAGCGGTCCCGGTAAGTTCTGCCGCTCGTGCGGTGCCGAGTTTGTCGCCACTGCGGAATTGGACCTCGGAATTCTGTTGCGCCACGAAGGCTTGCCGAAGGAAGAAATTCCGAAGCGCCTGAAGTCGATGTCGGCCGACGAGAAAGATCAGCTCTGGGGCCGCGTTCGCAAGATGCGGCGATAGGCCCAAACTACCAGAATGCCGCGCGCCATCTGTGAAGTCTGTTCCCATCCCCAACCGGTCGACTGGAAGCCAGGGGACCTCTGCATAGAGTGCGGCCAGGCCGTACGACACGAAGTCCGCTGCTTCTGGTGCGCCAAGTGGACTCCAGCCGGAAAGTTTTGCCGTCGCTGTGGGGCGGCTGTGCTGGAGGAGTCGCTCTATGGCGCCGCGCGCATGCTCCGCGAGGCCGGTACCGATCGCTTCCGTATTCCCAAACTGATCGGCGAGCTCGATCCCGACCAGGTCGACAACTTTACGCGCATTTACCAGCGCCATGCTGTGGTTTTGAATCGTCACGTCGATCACGTGCGTTTCCTCGAGAACTTTCTGCATCAGCGTCACTGGAGCGCGGCCTTGGAGGAGGAACTCGTCGCCGAGTTGCCGTGGCCCGACGAGCGCCTGGAGAAGTTTTCCGCGTCTATGGGGCCGGAAGTGCCTACTTTGCCATCGGGCATCCGCTGGGAGAATCTCGCCACAGTGAAGGCAATTCAGGCTGCGACTCCGCTTGGACTCACGATCAGCCTGGCCGTCATTGTACGGATGAATCTGGGCGATTGGTCCGCCCAGAGCGAGGTGGCGTCGATGCTGAGAGCTACTGACATTCCCTTGCGGAGCGAAACCGCACTGGCGCTCAGCGGATGGCGTGCGCTGGAGGGGCCGGTACTCGATTACGGATATCCTTTGCTGTTGCAGGCGCTCCGCGACTGCCCACTGAAGCTGCCGGCCGCTGTGCGTCTCGCTTTGATGCGCGTGGAGGGTTGTGAATTGCCCGCGGAAGCGGTGGCGTCGAGCGATCCGGAGATCCGCTTTATGGCAGCACTCGCGGCCGGCGACGGCGACGTGCTGCGAGCGGCTTTGCGCAGTGACGACGAGTTGGAGCGAGCGACGGCGGCCAAGCGGCTGATCGAGCTGGAGGACGTATCTTCGTTAAGCGATGTGGTGGCCGGGGCGTCTGCCGATCGGCAAGTGGCGATCCTGCGCGGACTGGTCAGGCGCGGGCAACCCGCGCCTGTCCTACGTGAGGCGCTCTACACGGTGGCCCGGAACTCCGAATCGCGGGAGGCTCGTCGTGCGGCAATTCGGGTGTTGTGCTGGGGCTGTCCTCCCGACGAGGTCGAACGCCTCGCGGATGCTGCGTTCGGCGACCCTTCGTCGTATCAGGCGATTCTTCAGCAGGCGGGACTGCCGCCCGAAGCACTCGCTCGATTCGGGGACTGGATGCTGGAGCATCAGGTGTTTCGCGCCGATCAGTTCGGCATGAAGGACATCGCGAAGGCGGACCGAATGCCCGCTGACTTCGTTCCGCGCCGTTGGAACGCGGCGGATCCGGAAGTGCAGAAGGAGCTGTGCGGATTCGCGGAGTTTCAACTGAACGAGTACGGAGACGAGGATCTGCATCGATTTCTGGTGGGCGTGGCTTTCCGGCCGGGCGACGTCAAAGTGCGGTCTACGGTATTCAACGCGATCTATCGCTGGTACCGATGGAACGATTCTTCGGGCGCCACGCCGATCGCCATCCGAAAAGATGCGATCCGGCGCTTCTTCGGTACAATTCCCGACTTCCTTTCGATTTACACGCGATTTTTGAAGGATCCGTCATTGCCCGATCTACTCAAGCAAGCAATCCTGGCCGATCCGGTTCGCGGCTTCCTTCGTTACGCTTCGGACGATGTGCTTCCGGAGTTTGCGGCTCAGCCGTCCGCGGTTTCCAAACTGGCGGACGCGGTGGGCGACATCGCCTACCATCGCGAGCGCTTTGAGTTCGACTTGCGGACGGAGTGCATCGCGTTTCTGGGATGGCTGGCCCAGGTGCCCGAGTTTCGCAAGAAGATGCGGGCGCGTGTCGTGGCCTTCCAGGGAACTGAGCTCGATCACGCCAGCAAGATGGCGCTTGAACGGCTGAACGCCACCCACGCCGGCGCCTGAGGCCCCCCGAAACCGCAAAAAGCCGGCGTCCTGTTCTTCATCTGTAACACAGGGATACTATAATGGAGTCCCGCAGAAAAATCCGTTAAGCCACGTCTATGCGCAAACTGCTCGTACTCTTCCTTGTGGGTGCCGCCACGTCCGGCGCCGCAGATAAGATCGTCGGCGGCCCCATGGTGGTCAATGCGACGGCTCGCTCCGCCACCGTGGTCTGGCTGGTACAGAGCGACGAGCTGACGCTGCACCCGCCGTCGGGGCCGGCTCGTAAGTCGCCGTCGTTTCGCGTGGAGCAAACCACACTGACCGGGCTCCAGCCGAATACCAGGTATGAATACGACGCGTCGGGGCAGGAAGCCGGCAAAGGCTCATTCAAGACCCCGCCCACCGGAGGCGAGCCGTTTCAGTTCGTCGTCTATGGCGACAACCGGACGCGTCACGACGTGCATCGGCAGGTGATCGACACGTTGCTGAAACATGGGATGCCGGATTTCGTTGTGCAGACGGGCGACATGGTGGAGAACGGCAACGACAACTCGCTGTGGCCGATTTTCTTCGATATCGAGAAGGAACTGCTGCGGCACACAGTCTTCTTCCCATCGCTCGGGAATCATGAGCGGAATTCGCATGACTTTTTCGAATTCTTCCAGGCCTCGTCGCCGTACTATTCCTTCAACTGGGGTAACGCGCACTTCATCGTGCTGAACAGCGACATCGGGAACGTGGGTCCGACTCCGCGGCAGCGCGATGCCTATTGGGCGGAGCAGACCAAGTGGCTGGAGGAGGACCTGCAGAACAGCCAGAGCGCCGACTACCGTTTCATCGCGGCGCACCACCCGCCGTTCACAGCGGTGACCAGCCGGCAGGGCAGTAATCCCCACATGACGGCGCTGGTCCCGATGTTCGAGAAATATCACGTTTCCGTGGCATTCTTCGGGCACGATCACAACTACCAGCACTATTTGAAGAACGGCATTCACTACCTGGTGGCGGGCGGTGGCGGAGCTCCTCTGTATGATGTGGACAAGCCGCCGGCCGAGATCACGCAGAAGGTCGTGAAGAGCGAGAATTATCTATCGGTGAGCGTGCAGGGAAAGAAGGCGCACATCGAGGCGATCGCGATCGACGGCAAGAAGCTGGACGAAATGGATATTCAGGCGAAGTGATTGGGCGCACCCTCCAGCCTGAATGACGTGAAAGAATCGCCCGCGAGCGGGCCGCCTGCCTCCGGGGTTCTTCACAGCGTCTGAGACTGAGACTGAGTCTGAGGGAGCGTCTCGGCCCTCTGATCAGGCATCGCTTGCTTACGCGCGCGGCTCGCAACGAGCCACGACCGTAAGGGAGTGATTTTCGGGCGATCGGGCATCGCTTGCTTACGCGCGCGGCTCGCAATCGCACGCACTCGAACGTATTTGGGTAGGTTATGATCCGCGACTTTGGGTAGGATACGAGCCGGGACCGTGAGGTCGCGCCGCACTCCGGGCGGCAATCCGTCTGATGGGGCCGGCAAAACGGGTACCGAGGTACCCGTTTTCCTTTTTTGGAAACAATGGCAGCCGTCGCGTCTTATTCCGCCTTGGAGTAATAGTAGGTGTACTTGTTGTACAGCTCCGAGGCGCGGGCGCCATTGGCGACGATGCCGAGGACGTTGTTCTCGCAAAGAGACTGCATCGCGCGCGTGACGTTGTCAAACGTCGTGGTGCCGATTTTGACCACGAGAATCGTGCCGTCCGCCAAGGTCGCCAGCAGATTGGCGTCAGCCGAAAACAAGAGGGGCGGCGTATCGAAGATGGCCCAATTGAACGCCCGCGGTAATTCTTCGAACAGCACCTTGGACTGGCGCATATTCAACAACTCGAGCGGATTCTTCACCATCGATCCTGCCGGCAGAAGATAGAGATTCCGCCCTTCGATCCGGCGCAATGCCTGCGGGAACGAACACTGCCCGGTCAGAAAATCCGAGAGGCCGGGTTCGCGCTCCACTTGAAACAGATTGTGAATCACCGGCCGGCGTAAGTCGAAGTCGGCGAGCAGGACGGAGCTTTCCGCAAGATGCGCCTGCGCCAGTGCCAGGTTGACCGCGGTGAAGGTCTTTCCTTCTGCGGGCGACGGGCTGGTCACCAGAACCGTGTGCAGGGGTTGCAGTGTTTGAAGATGGTTTAGTCGGGTGCGGAGCGTGCGGAATTCTTCGGCCGGGGTGTCGTGCGAGTTATTGAGATCCAGGAGGTGAGATTCGGGCGCCGGTTGAAACGGGACCAGAGGAGCGTCGGCCAACATCCCGGCGTTAATATTCAGGCGGATCGGCGTGAGGACCGACGGCGCGTGATTGACCTTCAAAAACTCCGGGTTCCTCGGTTCCGTGGGCAACGTCGTGACCGGTGCAGCATCTTCCGGCAAAGCACCGTTTTCGGCCCGCCGCAACGCATCATGTACTCTGCTCATTTCTTCTCCAATACCTCAAATGACCCTTAAGTGGTCGACACCATGTAGTAATAGACCGAACCAGCCATCAGCGTAATCCCAACCACCACGGCGCTCGACCACGCGAGCCATACCAACCGCCGTTTGCGCCGCACCAGAAGCGCATTTTCGAGAAGCGGGATGCTGCTCAACACCGGCAGGTTCGTGTAGGCGCGCACGTCCTTGAGGTTCTTGAGAGACGTGTTTTTGACTTCCTTGGCGGCCGCCAGCACCACCCCGAATGCCAGCCCGCCGAAGACACCCATTCCAGCCCAGATCAGGCGATCGGGATCTACGGCCTTGTCAGGCACATTGGCCGGGTCCAACACTTCTAAATTCTCGCCCGCCTTGTGCTCTTCCAGGTTCTGAGAAGTCTCCGATTGTTGCTGTTTCTTCTCGAAGTCCTCGTAGTTCGTCTTGGCCAACTGGAAATCGCTCTTCAATTGCGCATATTGCTGTTCATTCAGCGGGGCTTCGTCGATCCGCCTTTGATAAGAAGCCGCCTGCTTCTCCAATTCCAACTTGGACCGGTTCAACTCCTCAACCTCTAAGGTCTTCGACGCCATGGAGGTCTGGATGCTCTTCTGAGTCCCTTTGTAGTCGAGCAACTGTCTTTCGATCAACGGATTGACAACAGTCCGGGCAGGAGTGCCGGTAGAGGTAGTCGGCGTCGCAGACTCCTCTTTTTCCAGCTCCGCCTGCTCCTTTTCAAGCTCGGTGATCTGTGCCTGCATGCCGGCGATCTCGGGATAGTTGTCGCCGTAAGTTTTTTTGGCCCGCGCCAGGACCGATCGCTGTTCACTGATCTGCTTACTCAGATTCACCAGTTTCTCGTTCTTGACCGAGGCCGTGCCGCTGGTGCCCGGGATCACCTGCTCGAGGTTGGATTCCAGATAATTCTGCTGCGCACGCAAATTGTCGAGCTGCGTCTGCAACTGCGCCTTTTCCTGCAGGTCCCGGTTGATGGTGGAGTTGATGTTCATGATCTGCATCTGGACCTGAAGCAATGCAGTGGTATTCGCCTGTGCCTGTTGCGGCAGGCGGCCCTGGTTATCCATTTCGAACTTGGTGATGGCGGCGGACAGCTTGTCCATCCGGTCCTTGGCCTTCTCCTTCTCATCGGTCAAAAAGGTGTTGGTCATCTGAGAACCTTGTTGCAGAACCGTAATGTTGAGGCTCTCAAAACGGGAAACCAATTCCCGCACCACCGACGAGGCTTTGTACTTGTCCGTGTAACGAAAGCTGATCTGGAATGCCGAAGCCAGGCGGCCATCGCTGCCGGCGCGCAAGGGAGTGATCTGGATGTCCCGATTCTTCATCGTCTGGACGACATCTTCCATGGGAAGCTTGGCGCGCTGACTTTTGTATAAGTCGAGTGACGGCTTTTGGATAATATCGACCAGGTTGTTGCGGCTTAGAATTTCGGTCTTTAACTGATCCACCCGCTCGGCTAATTGGGCGTTGTTCAGTACGCTGGGGATGAGTTTTTCCGGAACGCGCGGCGGTGAAATGCGCATGACCGCGTAAGAAATATAGGTGTCGGGCTGCAGAAATCCGGCTACCACGGAAACCACCAACCCTAAAAACATAGGCCCGACAATCCAAGAACGATACCGCCGCGCCATGTCGATATAGTCTTCGACATCCGGCGGCCGCCGGGACACGCTCACATAATTCTGCGCTGCACCCATAACTCTATCTTCCTCTGCCTCTTTGCCAGAATTCTCGACAACCTTGGAGAGCTATCCGCCGGTTACTTCACGATGATCAAATCACCCGGCTCCAACAGGATGTTTTGTTCCCGGTGTTTCCCGTTAATCACCTGGTTGTAATTGAAGTTATAAACCTTTGCGCCTCTCAGGATGCGGATATGACTTTTGTTAGCGAAGTCTCGAAACCCGCCCGCATTCACTAGCGCTTCCAGTACCGTCGTAGGCACGACCAGCGGAGACGATCCGGGCTTGTTGACTTCTCCCTGAATGGAGTATTTTTTGCTGTTAAATCCAGTTACATTTACGGTGACGGTGGGGTCTCGCAGGTAGCCGCCTTCCTTGAGGCGGCGGACGATCTCGATCTGCAACTGTTCGCGCGTCAAGCCGGCTGCCAGCACCTCGTTAATAAGAGGAAACGAGATTCTCCCGTCTGGCGCAACGATAAATGTACCTGTGAGCGCTGCATTTCCCCACACGTTCACACTCAACTGATCCTCGGCGCCAATCACGTAGCTCTTGTCGAAGGGTGTCGTGACCGGGGGTTTCGTGCCGTCGGCGGGGGCCGCCATCTTGATGGGATCGGTTTCGGGGGCGGCCGATACCATCGACTTGCCGACGGCATCCGCGGGTAGTGCGGCTGGTATGGTCGCCTTGGGCGACTGCGCCGGAGCCTGTTCAGCTTGGGGTTTTACCTTGGGGTCGTCTCCTGCGAAAGAAGACAGTGAGAATGCCGCAAGAAGTGCGGACAGAATCGCCGTTCTCATTATGTTCCTCTGCGATTGCCATCGCGGCCCTTAATCCACGGGCCTGTGGTTTCCTGCGACGCCTTTAATCTCCGTAGACGCCTCATTACACCGGTGTTCTCTAGTGTACAGCATTTTGGGTGTTTTCCTGAAAGAAGCGAAAGTACTAAGGAGGGTACCAAATGGATTGTATCACCCCGTTCTATTCAGTTAGTTCTGAGGTTTTGCGACGGGCCGCGAGGAAGCTGGAGGGGCGATCGGGGACCAAGAAAAGGCGCCTTGATACACTTCCGCATAGTGGGATTCTCCCAAAATGCGGAGGAACGGCTGCGAGCGCTCTGTAAGTTGCAGAAAAATCGAGTACTATTGATATAGGATTACGAATTTGTTGCGGCATCAAACGTGCTCCGGCTCCGGTGGAGTATTGTCTCGCTTCCGGCTTCGGCGGCCACCATGTTTCAGGAACTGAAGTTCCAGTTATCGACCGCGATACTGACCATCCTCACGCTTGCTGCGGGTGTCGCCGCTGTCGTCAATTTGGACGAGCAGTACCACTTCCGGTTACATGAAGACGGGGTGATCTGGGGCGACCGGAGCGGCGGCGTGGAAGCGCTGTACGTCACACCACATAGTGTCGCAGCGACCAAGGGCATTCAAGCTGGCGATCGCCTCATCAGCATCGACGGCGGCAAGGTCGCGCAGGCCACTGACGTCACGAAGATCCTTACCAGCCTGATGGCGTGGGGAAGCGCGGATTATCGAATTTCGCGCAATTCGGTAGAGATCGTCATACCGAAGGTAGTAGTCAGCGAAGTCCCGCTCGACCGGGCGATTCTGTATCAGTACATGGTGGGATTCACCTACCTGGTAATCGGTCTCTTTGTCTATTTCCGGCGGGGCAGCGCTCACAAGGCGCAGCACTTTTTCATTCTCTGCCTGGCGTCATTTATCTTCCTGACCTTTCACTACACCGGTCACCTCAATACGTTCGATTGGACGATCTACTTTGGAAACGTCGCAGCAAGCCTGCTGGCTCCAACCATATTTCTGCATTTTTGCCTGATCTTTCCGGAACCGCGTGCATGGTTTGCTACACGCGTCCGGCACGTGCTGTTGTACATTCCCGCCGCATTGTTGTTTTTGGCCACACTGGGCGTGTCCACAGGCGCCATCAAGGTATCGATTCCCCTACTGGATTTACGCTGGGAGATGGATCGGGTTTGGACCGTTTTCTGGACCGCTTCTTATCTGATCGGCGGCCTCGCCCTCGCAATCGAATACCGGAAAACCGAAGATCCGATCGTGCGCCAGCAGCTCAAGTGGCTCCGCAATGGCACACTCTGTGGAATTCTACCGTTCACCCTGCTGTACGTGATTCCGTATTCATTTGGAGCCATTGCCGGGTCGTGGCAGAAGATGTCGGTGCTTTCTCTGGTTCTGCTACCCCTGACTTTGGCCTATGCGATCGTTCGCTACCGCCTGATGGACGTCGATATCCTTTTCCGGCGGGGCTATGCCTACACGCTGGCGACGATTTGTGTGCTGGCATCGTTCTACGGCATCGTGTTTTCCCTTGGCACTTTGGTAAAGCAGAACTTCAAGGATCTCGGCACCGGCGGCATGATGACGGTCATGCTGATCACGGCATTCCTCTTCCAGCCGATCCGAAACTGGATGCAGGAGTGGCTGGACCGTCACTTCTATCGGGACCGCTACGACTACCGCCGCACGCTGCTGGAATTTGCACGCGAATTGAGTTCGGAAACCGATCTCGATGCGATGTTGTCCTCGGTGGGTGAGCGTCTGCTGCAGACGCTGGGCATCAAGCACCTGGCGTTTTTCCTGGCGGAGGAGCGGACCGGGGAGCCGCACTTTCGTCTCAAGAAGGCCATGGGCTCGAATGCCCGCCTTTCGGGCGTCGCTTACGACGAACTGGACCTGAGTTTCCTGAACTGGCAGCTTCCCGAAGGCTACCTCTTCTTCGAGCGGACCCGCCACCAGTTGGACGCGGTTTCGCGCTCCTGGCCCGCGACGGTGCGCAAGACGATCGCCGATCTGGACTGCACTTACTATCTTCCCTGTACGAACCGCGGCCGGATCATCGCCTATATCGGCGTGAGCCGGACTACCGATGGCGACTACCTCTCTAGCGTCGACGTGGAGTTGTTGGTGATGCTGGCGGGCTATGTAGGTATCGCCATCGAGAACTCTACTCTCTACCGCTCGCTGCAGCTCAAAGTAGAGGAGTATGAGCGGCTAAAAGAATTCAGCGAGAACATTGTGGAGTCGATCAATGTGGGAATTCTCGCGGCCGACCTGGAAGACCGCGTAGAAAGCTGGAACACGCAGATCGAACAACTGAGCGGAGTGCCGCGTGAACAGGCTCTGGGCCGCAAGTTGTCAGAACTTTTCCCGGCGGCGTTGACCGAGCAGTTCGATCGGGTGCGGGGGGAGACCGGCATTCATCACATCTACAAGTTCGTTCTCAAGCCTGCCGCACCAGGCATCGCGCTGGATGAGCACAAGAACGGGAACGGATTTTCGAACGGCAACGGGCATGCCGGCGCGGTACCGAGTCTCTTCCGCGAGGCTACGCTGAACATTGCGATCGCCCCGCTGGTTTCGAAGGACCAACAACAGATCGGCCGGCTGGTGATTTTCGACGACGTGACCGACCGCGCCGAATTGGAGCAACGTTTGGTGCAGGCCGACAAGTTGTCGAGCATTGGCCTGTTGGCTGCCGGCGTCGCCCACGAAGTGAACACTCCACTCGCGGTGATCTCCACTTACGCCCAAATGCTCGCCAAGCAGGTTGCCGAGGACAACACCAAGTCGATGATCCTCGACAAGATTGCCAAGCAGACTTTTCGCGCCAGCGAAATCGTCAACTCACTGCTGAACTTCTCGCGCACGTCCACAACGTCCTTTGGAAATGTCAATCTGAATCGAGTGGTGCAGGAGACCCTGTCCCTGCTCGAGCATCAATTGCAAAAATCAGGGATACAGCTCAAGACAGATCTCCATCCCGACCTGCCCTCGGTTCATGGCAACGCCGGGAAACTGCAACAGGTCTGTCTGAATCTCTTTCTCAATGCCCGCGACGCAATGGCAGGCGGCGGCACCTTGGAGGTGCGCACCTGGATTCACGGCTCGGGTGTTCGCATGGAGATTGCCGATACCGGCCACGGCATTGCGCCCGAGCACGTCCATCGCATCTACGATCCGTTCTTCACGACCAAAGCGGCACGGAAAGGCACCGGCCTCGGCCTCTCGGTCACCTACGGTATCATTCAAGAGCACGGTGGTTCGATCGAGGTTTCCAACCGGCCAACCGGTGGCGCCGTTTTTCGAGTGGAGATTCCGGTCGCGGTACCGAACTCGGCGAGGAAGCCGATGACTGCAGCTTGAAATGATCGCTTCGCATCCTACACTTGTGGAAACCAGAGGCAGAGTACTCGTCATCGATGACGAGTTGGACATTCGCGAAGGGCTGGAGTTGCTGCTCACCACCGAGGGCTACTTGGTGGAATTGGCGCAAAACGCAACCGAAGGGCTCCACAAGCTGGAGAATCACAGCTACGATCTGGTTCTGCTCGATCTGATGATGCCCGACCGCTCCGGTATGGAGGTGCTGGAGGAAGTTCGCGGGCGCGATCGCGAGACCCCAATCTTCATGATCACCGCCTATGGCTCCGTAGAGGCCGCGGTGCATGCGTTGAAGCTGGGAGCCAGCGACTACTTCTCGAAGCCCTGGGACAACGAGAAGCTGATCATCGAGATCGACCGCATGATTGCCAAGCGGCGGCTCGAGTACGAGAACACCCACCTCAAGCGGGCGCTCAAACAGCGATACAGCTTCCCGAACATTATCGGCAAGAGCGACCGCATGGTGCGCATGCTCGACCTGGTGGGACAGGTGGCGTCCAGCCGGTCAACCATCCTGATCACGGGAGAGACCGGAACCGGCAAGGAACTCGTGGCCAAAGCGATCCATGCTAACTCGCCGCGCGCCGACCACGTATTCGTCGCGGTGAACAGCGGCTCTCTGCCACCCGAACTGCTCGAGTCCACTCTATTCGGGCATATGAAGGGCGCCTTTACCAGCGCGATCCACACCAAGAAGGGCTACTTCGAAGTCGCCGACCGGGGCACCATTTTCTTCGACGAGATCGGGACCATCGGCGCCGAGACCCAGATCAAGCTCCTGCGTGTCATTCAAGAGAAGGAATTCACTCCGCTCGGAGCGACCGATCCGATCAAAGTCGATGTGCGCATTCTGGCCGCAACCAACGCGGACCTTTTCCAGTTGGTGAAGGACGGCAAATTCCGCGAAGACCTGTACTATCGTCTCAACGTCATCAACATCTCCTTGCCCGCATTGCGGGAGCGCAAGGAAGACATTCCGCTGCTGGCGGATCATTTCTTCACTTATTATTGCCGCGACAACGGCAAGTTCCTCGACTCCGCCGGACGTTCGATCCTGCGCTTTCAGCCGGATGCCCTGCAGGTCCTGATGGAGCACAGTTGGCCCGGCAACGTCCGCGAGTTGGAGAACGTCGTGGAACGCGCCGTGGTGCTGGCCCAGGAACCTTCGGTGCCGGTGGACGTGCTGCCCGACGGACTGCTGCAGGCGAATGGAATCCGGCGCAATCGTGGGGAGGGCGCACCACTTCCGCAGGATGCGTCATTGTTCGAGATCGTGAACGACTTCGAGCGGAGAGTGATTGTGGAACGCCTGGAGCAGTGCGGGTGGAGCCAGACGGAAGCTGCCGAGAGCTTGCACGTGCCGCTGTCGACCTTAAATCAAAAAATCAAGCGGCTGGATATCAAGATTCGCAAGAAGTCGGAAAACTAAGGGCCGAAGAGATCCGGCCCGCACGCCTATTTTTTCGCCTTGACCTTCGTTACTTTCGTAACTTTGCCTTTTTTGGCCGGAGGTGGCGGAGGAGCATCGTCCATCGAGTCCGCGCTTTCGACGGTGTCAGCCGCTTCCACGTCGGTCGTTTCGCTGTCGGTCTCTTCCGGACTTTCGTCGAGGTCGCCCAAATCCGGCACCTCTACCAGTTCAGGCTTGCCGGCGCCATCCGGGTTGACCTTTTTCAGAACCTCGTTGTAGAGCGCCTGTTTTCGGAGATCTACCTTGGGGGGTGGAGCCTGTTCGTGCCGGTAGTCATGATCGCTATGACAGGTCCGGCAACGAACCTTGGCCGGTTCGCCGTTCACCACGGAGACAATCGCGTGGTTGGTGATGCGCTTGCATCGTATACAGAAATCGTCAATATCATCGCCCAGGCGGGGTTCGCGCATATGACCTCCTAATTGGCAGTCGACTGGCCTGCGGGTTGGGGCTCACCCTGCGTCGGCTCATGGGTTGGCTTTGGCTCGGGCAGTACCCACTGGGCCGGCTCGAAACCAACGTACTTGCAAATGCGTAATCGGCCGTCGGCGCCCTCCAGAAGATCGCCGATCGCCAGAGGATCACCGGATTGGCGCAGCAACTGCCACGCGTCGTATTCGTGGAGAGCTTCGATCTCACCTCGCTGCTCGTAATCCTTAGGCTTTAAGGATGCGCAGCCCGAGACGTGCGGCGCCCAGCGAAACTGTTGCCGTGGCGAATCCTTCATGCGGTAGATCCGAAAGTGCGGCATGACCCTACATTGTAATCGATGTGGCGGCACGATTCCCGTCGCGTTCGCCTTGTTCGATCCAGCGCAGAGTATTGGCCGCAGACCAGACCACCCCGTCGCGAAGCGGGCCCAACCTCTGAGATGGCTCGATGTCAAAGACTCGCAGGGCGGCGCTGGGCTTGCGCGGGCGGATGATGACTCGCAGAAGCCGGAACGGAAAGATATTGATGGCGTTCACGCCGATCGCATGGGTCGCTCCCATGGCTTCGGCGGCCCACAATGGCAAGGCGCCTAGCAATCCGCCATCCACGTAGCGCTGGCCGTCGATGTCGACGGGCGGGAAAGCGAGAGGGATGGAAGCCGCTGCCGCCAGGTGTCGCCAGGTCACTTCGGGTCCACGGACTAGTACTGACCGGAGCCGGGGTACCGCGGAAAGGGTCAGGGCGAATGGCATGCGTGGCTGGAACCGCGCGAACAGATCGCGAGCCTTTTCGTGGAGCATTTTCGGCGATAGGATTCCAGTGCGGTGAAGGCCCGGCTGCATGATGGTCCCCGTTTTGGGATCCAGCCATTCGCGAATCAGCTCGTCCGGACTGCTCCCGCCTGCGATAGCCCAGGCGTTCCAGGCACCCGCGGACGTGCCGACGATCATGTCAAATTGGAAGCGCTCCCGGAGCACCTTCCACACACCTACCTCCCAGGCGGCGTACATCCCGCCGGCCGAGAGAACCAATGCGAGGCTCACTCATTCTATGGTACAGGCTGGGACCGATAGTGGAGGCCAGCGCTCCCTCACGGTCGCGGCTCGTAAGCTACCCGAATGCGTTCGCGCGATAGGTGCGGTTGCGAGCCGCGCGCGTCAGCAAGCGATCACGAATCAGAGGGAGGCCAGCGCTCCCTCACGGTCGCGGCTCGTAACCTACCCGAATGCGTTTGCGCGATAGGTGCGGTTGCGAGCCGCGCGCGTCAGCAAGCGATCACCAATCAGGGGGAGGCCAGCGCTCCCTCACGGTCGCGGCTCGCAAGCTACCCAAATGCGTTCGCGCGATAGGTGCGCTTGCGAGCCGCGCGCGTCAGCAAGCGATCACGAATCAGAGGGAGGCCAGCACTCCCTAACGGTCGCGGCTCGTAACCTACCCAATGCGTTCGCGCGGAACGTGCGCTTGCGAGCTGCGCGCGTCAGCAAAGCGATCACGAATCAGAGGGAGGCCAGCGCTCCCTCCCGGTCGCGGCTCGTAACCTACCCAAATGAGTTCGCGCGATACGTGCGCTTGCGAGCCGCGCGCGTCAGCAAGCGATCACTTATCAGAGGACGGAGACGCTCCCTCAGCTCATGGTCTCGGATCGTGGGGCCGCGCGGAAGAAAGTGATACCTGATGACTGAAGTAAACAGGATCTGAATCACCGCTCCTGCTAAGCTGGACGCGGGTATGGCGCCCTCTACCAGCCAGCCGCCGTTAGTTTACGACCGGGTCGGACAGAACCGCCGGCGTACCTGGCTTCTGATCACCCTCTCCTTCGCGGTGCTGATCCCTTCCGTTTTCGGAGCTGGCTTTGTTCTGGCACGCGTGGCGACCGGCTTGGCGGCGGCATTCGCGAGCATTTTCGATCCTGCCTATGCCGCAGGGATGATGGCGAGCTTCCATCAATTCACACTTCGATTCGCATGTGTGGCTACCGCGGGTGTGACCGCGGCGCTTGGAGTGCTGTTCTGGGCGATCGCGACGTCGCCGGGTGCGCGCCTCCTGGTGCAGGTAGGCGCCAGGCCCGCAGACTCTACAGAGCGCGAAGTTGAGCACCTGCTGGAGAATCTGGCGCTCGGCGCGGGACTTCCCCGGCCGAAGTTGTACATCTGCGAATCCATTTCCCCGAACGCGTTCGCCGTCGGCACCAGTCCGGAGCACGCCGCCATCACCGTCACTACCGGAGCACTGCGGTTGCTCGACCGGCGCGAACTCGAAGGGGTCCTGGCCCACGAACTATCCCACATCGGCAACCACGACATGCTGCTGAACACGGTGGTGGCCAGCATCGGGCTCTTCCTGCGATATCTGGGTCTGGTGACGCTGTACCTGGGGCCGCTGATGGCGTGCCTGATTCGCGCCTTCATTTCGCGGGAACGGGAGTTCCTGGCGGATGCGGATGCCGCTCTGCTGACGCGTTTTCCACAGGGCCTGCTGCGCGCTTTGGCTAAGATCGGAGCTGCCGGGTCTGCGATTCCCGCCTCGAATGCCGCATTTTCGCATTTCTACTTCGCGGAGGCTTCCGTCACGGATGTGTCGCGGTTTACAGGTGATCTGCTGGCGACCCATCCTCCTATCACAGAGCGGATTCGGCGGCTGCTGGAGTTCCAGGGTCCGGACGCGATCGCATCGCTGGAGAACGCGGTGCACGCCGGGAAGCACTATCGGGAAACTCATCCACTCGAGACGCATGAAGCGGTCCTGCCGGAGAGTACGAGCGAGTTCGCATCAATCTGCCGGGGCAATCCCGAGGGTCGCGTGTTTCGCGTCTTATCGAAGAAGCCTCTGCCGGTGTACGATCAGCCGGACGTGACTTCAGAGGTGGTGGCGTATGTGCAGCCGGGCAAGCTGATTGTGGCATTCGACGATCCCGGGCAGTTCTGGCAGATCAATACGGCGGATTGGACCTTCGGCTACGTTTCTCGTTCGCTGGAACTGGCGCCGGTTCCGGACCTGATCCCGGCGGAAGTGTACGACGAGAGAAGCCGTGCCTCGGCGGAGGCGCCCTTACCTCCTCTGGAGTAACACAGGCTTTCCGGAGAGCAGGCAGGTGATCTGCTGCCGGAGCTTGAACATGATGTGATAAGCTCGCGCCTGCCCTCTCTACAACTCAGAACAGCCGATCCTGCTTTCGCAGGGTACCCAGCGTCCCGATATTTCCGACCGCGAACGCGATCCGCCACTCCGAACGCGCCGGCGTAATCAGATTGTTCAGCCGGTACTGCACGCTGATCCCGCAGCAATCGGTGTTGTACGTCACCTGCGTCGTCGCGTACTGCACGGTCGCCAGGCGATAGTCATAGTGGACGTCGAACCCCGCGTTCCAGCCTTTGCGATTGGCATCGCCGTAGCCGGCGCGGAATTGGTACTGATTCGCCGCGCTGGTCACCTGCGCTGGAGACGACGCCACCTGGTTATTGCCAACCAGCAGGAAATAGCGCTTCCAGTGGTAGTCCGCCGAAAAGCCGCTATCCATCACTGCGTGCAGGCGTGGGTCGTAATCGGCCTGCCACTGAATTCCTAATCCCCCGACCGGATTCGAGCGCAGCAGCGAGACCACCGGAGACGCGCTGCGCGGGCCTACCTGAAAGGCGTATGCGGTCAGGTTGGCGGTGCTGTCGAATAACGTGGGATCGCCTGATTGCAACGCGCCGCCGAAGGTCGGATCGAAGTACCGCTTCTGCATCAGCTCCCAGGTAAAGATCTCCTGCACCGAATCGCCGCGTTTGGCATAAATCCGATTGGTCAGAGAAAGCTCCAGCTCATTAGTGTTCGCGAGCAGATCCATCTCGTCGAAGCGGATGAAGCGATCGAAGTCACTACCGATTCCCGTGACGTACCGATAGGTGGCGCGAGGCTCGATCACATGCTTCAGCTTGTCGCCGAAGATAGTCTTCTTCGCATAAACCCGCTCCAACATCGGGAAGACCATGTCGAGCGTGAACTGGCGCGCGCTTCGCACGATGTTCGTTCCCGCCACCCGCATTAGGCCCGGCTGCAGGGGATCCGGGGCCTGCGTTTCGCCGTAATATGTCTCCTGCACGCCGATGCTTGGAATCAAATGGAAACTGCCCCAATGAAATGCACTGGTGAGGGTGGGCGCCAGGTTGGCGCGGTTCATGAACTGGCCGGTCTGAAAGGTATCGATCAGCGCAGTGTTCGCGCTGTTGAAGATCGGCTCGGAGCGGGAGAGCAAGCCTGCGGACGTGTCGAAGGAGAACCACAGGGGCGCGTTTTCCCAGATGTGGCGATCGCGGCCGACCAGTTCCGCCTCGGGCAGCTTGCGAATCGTGATGGCATTCGAAAGCAGGCTGGTCTTGTTGGTTACCGGATCGGTGATGGGCACTTCGGAAGACTGAAAGTTCTCCAGGCGTGCGAAGGTCACGGAGAAATCGTAGTTCGCCCAGTCCTTGCTCAGGAAACCAACCGAGTGGATTTCCGACCCCACCACTTCCGCCAGCGATTCCGACCAGTTCTGACGGAACCGGAACGAGCTGACATAATTCAGATAGCCTCGCGCGCTCCAACCGTCTCCTAACTCCGTCTTGCCGACCACGTAGATGCTCGCACCGCTGTAAGTCGCGGGATTGGGCCCGTCCGCGGGATTGCCATGATCCTGTACTCCGTAGAGAATGGCGTCGAAGTCGGTACCCTTTTTGGGATTGCCGCGGAAATCCAGGTGGTGGGAGTATGCGTTGGTGGTGAAGTCCTGGAAGCGATAGGTGGCGTCATAACTGCGGCTGATCGCCCAGTAGTAGCCCAGCCCGATCATGAAGCCGCGCTGCGAATGCGGCACCAGGTTGGGAATCAGGAAGCCGCTCTTACGCGGTTCCTTGGCCAGGGAATGGTAGAAGAAAGGCGCGTAGAACAGCGGAAACCTCTTCAGATAAAACACGCCGCGATAGGCTTTCGCGTACTCGTGGGGAACGATCACGAATTTTGGGCCCCGCATGCGCCACCACGGGCCGGGCAGTTTGCAGTTCGTGATCCAGCCGTCGTGCAGAATGTATTTCAGCCCGATTCGCTCCGCCCAAGCCCCTTCGAAATAGAACGGCGCGTCCACGGTGAGGATTCCCGGCCGGGTCACGATGCGCGGGTGGGTCTCGCCGCGCACGTCCCAGAACTTGCCGTGCTTCTCCTCGGTGTTGTACTCCATGCGGCTGGCCCAGATCTCTTCGTTTTTCTCGAAGTCCCGAAAATAGACGTGCCCCTGGGCGTGCACGTCGCCGGTGTCCGAGTCGTATTCGATTACGTCGCCGCGCACCACCATCTTGGAGCTTTCCATTTCGGCAGGAATCCCGGGAAGTCCGGACATTTTGTAGACGCTTCCCTCGATGTCCAGGACGTTGTGCCAGAGATGCCAGTCGCCTACCGGTATTTTTGCAGGTAGCTCGGCGGGCGGGGGTTCCTTGGGGACCGTCGTCTGGGCGTCGGCAGCAACAGCTAAACTTAGTACCGCCAACAACGTAAGAATCAAAATATACGTATTACTCGAAGATTTTTCGTGACAAAGTGGTACCGGTGTGCTAAATAGGATGAAAGGCGTTTTCAGCGAGAGCCTCAAACTGAAAGTTACCATACTTTCGTGAACACTCTTGCCAGCGTAAATACGCCGTCGGGCTCAATCATGATCTGTAAATATTGCGGTGGGAAGAATCACGAGGATGACACGCGGTGCCGCCGTTGTGGACGGGAACCAGGCGACAAGTTGAACCCTGCCGCTGCCATTACGCGGACCGATGGAGCGTTGGCGGCGCAAGCGCACGCGCAAACCGCGACTCGCGTGCAAGCAGGACCTGTCGGTTTGGGTGGCGCACGTGCCACTCGGCCTCGTCACCCGGTTCAGGGCGAGCTGTTTTGGGATCGGCCCTCCGGTAAGATCATTCCGTTCGAATCTTTTCAAACGCCCGGGTCGGGCGGCTCGCGGCCCCGGACGAAATCGGCCGCGTCCAAGTCACCGCGCAAGCCCAAGTATGTTCATGAGGGCCAGGGTGAATTGGACTTCCTCCCGCCTGCACCTCCCAAGGCCCGGACGCTGGGCACCACAGTCGAAGCCGTAATTTTTTGCGACGACCCCGTAGCGACCAGGATGCACCGCGCTATTGCGGCAGGCATCGATTGGGCTCTGGTGGCCGTTGCCTATGGCCTCTTTCTCCTGGTTTATGGTGTCTGCGGCGGCGGCTTTGCTTTCGATCGTGAGAGCCTTCTATTGATCGGCGGCGTTCTGCCGCTGCTCGGCTGCGGTTACGGGTTGGTGTGGGGGCTGGCCGGATACGAATCGCCCGGCATGCGTTGGGCGAATCTTCGCCTGAGCACCTTCGATGGATTCCGGCCGGACAGGAAGCAGCGCTTCATGCGGTTTATTGGCTCCTGCCTGAGTTTGTGCACCGTCGTCGGGCTGCTCTGGACGTTCGCCGATGAAGAAAGCTTAACTTGGCCTGACCACATCTCCGGCACGTTTCCCACTCCGCAAAAGCTGGATTCCCAGGTCTTTCACCGGCGCTAAGACGCCGCTCACCTGAAGTTTAGGATGGGTCTTGTGGGCAATCGAAACCTGCGCAGACGGTTTCGCATCTATAGAGAAGGACCCATCCACATCATGAAGTCGATCCAATGCGGACAGACGATTGTCCTCGGTTTGTTTTTTCTGACCTCTGCCGCTTTCGCGGGTGAGACTGCGATTCAGGCTAACGGAATCCCCAATTTCCATCAGGTAAACGACCACATTTTTCGAGGCGCGCAACCGTCATCGGAGGGCTGGGACAGTCTGGCCAAACTGGGTGTCAAGGTGGTCATCGATCTGCGGCGCGATCACGAAGAAGGACACTCGATCGCCAGCGAGGCGCGCGCGGTGGAAGCGGCGGGGATGCGATATGTCAATCTGCCCATGAATGGCATCGTAGCCCCGCAGGACAGTGACATTCGCAAGGCTCTCGATCTGATGAATGGCTCCGCCCCGGTTTTCGTGCATTGCAAACTGGGCAAAGATCGGACTGGCACCGTGATCGCCTGTTATCGGATCTCTCATGACCAGTGGCAAAATGACCGGGCGCTCAAGGAAGCCAGGGGCATCGGATTGCATCGCATCGAGTTCGGGATGAAACGATACATCGCGGGCTTCCAGAGCGGCGCGTCGTCCGCTCCGGTGGTTGCCTCAACGGTCGAGTAACTACGGGTTGCCATTTTCCTCGGACAACCTTCTTCGGACAACCAAGCGATAGTCACCAACGTTACGGCCGGAATATGGTTTTTCCGGAACTTCCGCCGCGTGGCTCGCGTATGCGACTATCGAGAATTCGAGGAGGGGGCGGCATGCAGGCACGTGGGCGCAAGGCGTTCTTCATCAGTATGGGCTTGGCCGTTTGGTGCGCGGCCGCACCGGCTCAGTCTCCCCAAAAACCTTCCGGCCACTGGGAGGGCAAGATTCAGATTCCGGATCACGAATTGGTGATGAATCTGGATCTGGACCGCAACGCAGCAGGGGCGTGGGTCGGTTCAATGAGCGTCCCGGGATCCACGTCGATCGATGTTCCTGTGGACAATCTGGTGGTGGATGGCACTGGGGTGCGCTTCGTCGCAGCATTGCCTATGCGAGCCAGCTTCGATGGCCGTCTTTCCGGGGATGGTAGGAGCCTGTCGGGCAACGCTTCTAACGCGGATGGGCAGGCGCCTTTTCGACTTACGCGAGCCGGTGATCCACACGTGAAGGTGCCGGCCAAGAGCAGCACGTTGGTTTCCGGCCTGGAGGGCTACTGGCAGGGCACCGTCGAGAGCGACGGCAGGAGCCGGCGCGTGGGCCTCAAGCTTTCCCGTGCGGCGGACGGAACCGCGAACGCTACGTTGTTTGCAGTGGAACAGGGGAACATGGAGATTCCGGTGGCGAGCGTAACGATCCGCGACGGCCAGTTGCGTCTGGAAGCTCCGGCGATCTCCGGTTCGTATCAAGGAAAGCTCACCGGAGAGGAGATCGTCGGTGAATGGTCGCAAGGACCGAACCATCTGGCGCTTACTTTCAAGCGCACCCAGCCCGAATCCAAACAGCCCTGAATCTCCATGCGGCAGAAGAGTCTGCGCATCTCCGATTTCAGCACCGAGATCAGAACTGAATAGCTCACTACGGTAATGAAGAAGGCGATCATTAAGGATCGGATTCGCGCAGCGCTCCCATTCCATGTTCCATGCCGATTTCAAGCACGGCAGTCTGCTTCTGAATGTTTCGGCGTACTTGAATCGCATGCCAGGCAGCTGGCAGTACCCACGCACTGTTCGATAGGACGACGAGCCGATCCGCCCCCCATCCAGGCGGGCACGCAGATGGCAGCGATTTCGGCGCATGTTGAGGAGATGGCCTCCGTGGATCCGCATCTTTGCAGTCATGATGGTCAGGGTCTGACCGGCCGCCCTTCGTCGCCCGACGGCTCTAAATCGGGTAAACTGAACGCGGCATTTGGAGGGGACACCATGAATCGTCGTCAGTTTGTGCAGACAGGGGTCATCGGACTGGCATCCGCGGCCTCTCGCCGATTTTGGCTCGAAGCCGCCGATCAGCCGCCCAAGCGCGTCGGACTGATCGGCTGCGGCTGGTATGGCAAGTCCGATCTGTTCCGCCTGGTGCAAGTGGCGCCGGTTGAAATCGTCTCCCTCTGCGACGTGGACCGCAGTAATATGGCTGAATGCGCGGAATGGGCCGCCGCTCGCCAGATCTCGAAGAAGACTCCGCGCCAGTTCACCGACTATCGCGAGATGCTCAAGCAGAAAGATCTCGACCTGGTAGAGATCGCCACGCCCGATCATTGGCATGCCCTGCCGATGATCGAGGCTGCCAAGGCTGGTGTCGACATCTACGTACAGAAGCCCATCAGCGTCGACGTCATGGAGGGCCAGGCCATGCTTGCCGCCGCCCGCAAATACAATCGCGTGGTGCAGGTGGGCATGCAGCGACGAAGCACGCCGCACTTGATCGAGGCCCGCGACATCGTGAAAGAGGGCAAGCTCGGCACCATCGGCCTGGTGGAGATCTACTCGTATGGCGGCGGGCGCCCCAGCAATCCGCAACCGGAGCCGGTGCCCGAGACACTCGACTGGGACTTCTGGGTGGGTCCCGCGCCCATGATGACGTATAGTCCCGAGATCCAGCGCAATTGGCGTCAGTACATGGAGTACGGAAACGGCACCATCGGCGACATGGGAATCCACATGCTCGACATGGTGCGCTGGTTCATGGATCTCCGTTGGCCCAAGCGCATTTCCTCGTTCGGCGGCCTGCGGGTGCTGAAAGGCGGGAAGAACGACATTGCCGACGCGCAGACCGCCATGTTCGAATACGATGGCCTGACGATTGTGTGGCAGCACCGCCGCTTTGGACCGGCGGTGGACCCCAAGTACCCGTGGGGCGCGACGCTGTACGGCGAGCAGGGCACGCTTAAAGCCGGCGTGATGGGCTACGACTTTCTTCAGGCGGCCAAAGGCGCGCAGCCCATCCACAAGGACGTCACCTACGAACTGGAGCAGTATCCCGAAGACAAGACCGAGCCACGGCTGGAGCAGCATGTGGCGCCGGCGATCCGCGGCCACATGAAAGATCTGCTGGCGAAGATCGCCACCCGCGGCCGGCCCGTTTCCGACATCGAGGAAGGATACATCTCGTCGTCGTGTTGCATCTTAGCCAATCTCTCGATGCGACTCGGGCGAACACTGGCCTGGGACGAGCAGAAGGGGACGGTGGCGGGCGATGAGGAGGCCAACCGGTTGCTCCACCGGCCCTATCGAAAACCTTGGCAACATCCCGAATTGGCGAACGTATAAGCTTGTGAGGATACATCATGCGATACGCCGCCTTGTTGTTCGTTCCCTCTCTTCTCTGTGCACAATCCGTGGAACCCGATCAGCGAGTGACGCAGGCGCTGATCTCGGAGATCCAGCAGTTGCGCATGGCCATTGAGCGCTCAACGCTGCTGAGCACCCGAACGCAACTGGCGCTCAGCCAATTGCAAATCCAGGACGGCGCCTTGGCGCGCCTGACGCAGCAGTATAACGACGCGCGCACCAGCAGCGCCGGTGTGAACGCCCGCCGCATCCAGATTGCCGACGCGATTAAGGATTTGGAACAGAAGAAGAACGATCCGGGCAACGCCACTCCGCAACAGCGCGAAGCCGTGGACGACCAGGTCAAACAACTGAAGTACGAGCTCGAATCGTCCGCGACAGTCGTGCAGATGCAGTCCGCCAAAGAAAGCGATCTGGCGATGCAACTGCAGCAGGCACAGGCTCAGATTGCCGACACGCGCAATCGAATCGCCGAAATGGAAAAAGCACTCGACGCCGCGATCCAGCAGTTATTGCAGAAGAAATGAACGCGTCAGCACGCGGGCCCGCTAATTCTCCGAGGGCTTCTCGGCATGATCGATCACCAATACTTCGATCGTGGCCTTCTGCGGCTCCAGCTTTAGACCAAGCTCCTGCACTGCGGTGAAGATGCTGATGTCGCTGGGATCCGGCTCGCCACGCCGATTCGACGGCACATCCGGCGTGTAAACCAGTTTCACATCGTAAGAGCCCGTCAGCCCAGTCCGGTCTACCACGGGGCGATCCGGAAAGCTGTTCGCGACCCCTCCTACAATCGTGTCCATGTCCGCCTTGGTCAAGGTCACCTCGTAATTTCGTCCCTTGACGGATAGATTACCGAACGGCGTAGCGTCGGCGGCGCTCTCCTTGAGCTTAGGTCCGTTCTTGCCCACGACTAGTGCGTACACCGGCATCTCTCGCTTTTCCCAGTGGACCTGCAGCTTGAATCGGTCGGCCAGCAGCAGTTGCAGCATCTGGCGGAATTCTGCCTTGGTTGGTTCGGCCTCCCCCTCGGCCTTAGCCACGATGTCGTACGCTACGTTGCCAATCGGGTTCGACTGTCCAGGCCCTTCGATCTGGTAGTTCTTCAGATTGTACGCATACATGATGAAGCCCCGGATATAGTCCGTGCTGTTCAATCGCTGGCCCTTGATCGACGTGCCCATGATGCGCAGAGGTCCTTCATGCGGTCTTACCGAGGCGGCCTCGAAGGGGCGAACGGAGGGTGCTGATTGGCCCAACAGGCTCCCAGCAAACCAAATCCAGATGACGGCACACGCGATTTCGCTGTTCATGCGGCAAGTCCTTCCTTGGATCAGGCGAACATGCAATAAGACGGAGATCGTACCGATTCCGATGACGTCATTTTTCGCAATTGGTTTGATGCAGTACGCACACGCCGGGTTGGTATACTACGGCCCATGTACCGGCTCATCTTGGTTGCGATCTTCTTCCTGCCCGCCGGGTCCGCCCAGAATTGGCCGTCTTTTCGGGGGCCCGGCGCCTCTGGTGTGGCCGACGGACAGAAGTTGCCATCCGCCTGGGATGTCGCCAAGGGCATCAATATCGCCTGGAAGACGCCGATCCCCGGCCTGGCGCATTCGAGCCCGATTGTGTGGGGCGATCGCGTGTTCGTCACCACAGCCATCAGCAGCCGCGGCAATGCCGATTTCAAACGCGGACTCTACGGCGAGGGCGATGCTTCCGAAGACCGCAGCCCGCAGCAGTGGAAGCTCCTTTGCCTGAACAAGAAGTCGGGCGCCGTGCTTTGGGAGCGCCTGGCGTACGAGGGGGCGCCCAAAGAGAAGCGCCACATGAAGGCCACCTACGCCAACGCGACGCCGGCCACCGATGGTGAAGTGGTTGTGGCCTTTTTCGGATCGCAGGGCATCTATGCCTACGACCTCGACGGGAAGCCGCTGTGGAACCGCGACCTCGGGCGCTTCGACGTCGGCGCCTACGATCTCCCCGAATACGAATGGGGGACCGCGAGTTCGCCGATTCTCTATCGCGGCATGGTGATTGTGCAGTGCGATCAGCAGAAGGGCTCGTTCCTGACAGCGTTGGATCGCAAGACCGGCCAGACCGTATGGAAAACGGAGCGCGATGAGTTGCCCTCCTGGGGCACTCCCACTATCGTCCCCGGTAAGCAGCGCACGGAGCTGGTCACGAACGCATCGAATTTTATCCGTGGGTACGATCCTGCCACCGGCAAGGAGTTGTGGCGCCTGGGTGGGAGTTCCAAGATCACCGCTCCCACGCCGATCTACAACGGAGACTTGATCCTGGTGGCGAGTGGGCGAAGACCGGAAGCACCCATATTCGCGATTCGCGCGGGAGCGGAGGGGGATATTTCGCTCCCGAATAACCACAGCGACAGCCGTTCCGTGGCGTGGTCGAAGACGCAGCGCGGATCCTACATGCCGACGCCGCTGTTTTATCACGGCCTGCTCTACGTTCTGGCGAATGCGGGAATCCTGGATTGTTACGGCTTCGAGACGGGCCGCGAGATCTATCGCGAGCGAATCCCGCACCAAGGCTCCGGATTCAGCGCGTCTCCGGTGGCGTCGGACGGGAAGATTTATCTCTCCAGCGAGGACGGAGACATCTTCGTAGTCAGCGCCGGCGAGCAGTTCTCATTGATGAAGAAAAACTCGATGGAGGAGCCTGTCATGGCGACGCCGGCAATCTCCGGCGGCATGCTCATCGTACGCACACAGCACCAGCTTTTCGCCATCCGGCAAAAATAATCGGGGGCTAAGAAGGCTTGAAGTACAGCACCATGCCCGCGCCAGCCACCACGAAGAGGAACCCGAGATACAGCAACGGATTGGGTGTCGACTTCGGCGGCTGCATCGCCATCGTCACCAACACATTGATCACCGGAGCACCGCCGAACACCAGAGGCATCACATAAGTCGGCAGTCCGCCATTGCGGAAGGCGTAGATGATGCACACCGCTCCGATTGCCCCGAGCGCGCCGCCGATCGTGGACCAGATCGTCCCAGGTGCGTTGAAGCCGGTAACGCCACCCTGTCCGGACAAGGCCACCACCGGCGCCAGCACGCCGATCAAGAAATACGCTCCGCCCACGCACAACAGTGATTTCAACGGGCTGTGCAATAGCGCTGTTCCCTTGCCCAGAGTCGCACCATACATGCCCCAGGCGATGGCGGCGCCTATGGTGAAAATAATCCAGACCATCGATCGTTTGCCCCCTACTGGTTTGCTTCCCGCAACGGTGGTTGCGGCTGCCGTGTGTTGCATTGGTTTCTAGAGATTCTATCAGCTTTTCGTTCAGCAGATGTGCGGGACACTGTGGCATACTGACCTTCGAATCGCCCTGGAGGGAACTTTCCATCAAATGGCTCCGTCCCGACCTAACGAAGTCGCGCATCGCCTGACCGGTCTTGAATGGCTGATCTGCATCATCGCGTCGATCGGTTTCGCGTTCGACACCTACGAGCTTCTGGTCCTGCCTCTGATCGTCGGGCCTGCATTGCAGGACATGGCGAAGATCCAACCGGGATCGCCCGACTTCTTGCGCTGGGTGGGCCTGCTCTTTTACATCCCCGCGGTGGCCGGCGGCATTTTCGGATTATTAGGCGGCTATCTGACCGACCGCCTTGGCCGCCGTCGCGTGCTGGTCTGGAGCATTCTCATTTACGCCGTCTCCGCCGTGGGCGCCGGTTTCGCGACTTCCCCCATGCAGCTTCTGGTGCTTCGCTGCACCACATTCATCGGAGTCTGCGTGGAGTTTGTGGCCGCCACGGCGTGGCTGGCGGAACTCTTCCCCGAACCGAAGCGGCGCGAAAAGGTTCTGGGATTCACGCAGGCATTCTCTTCGGTCGGCGGTCTGCTGATCAGCGCTGCCTATTACCTCGCAGTGACCTACGGCCACTCGTATCCCGCGATTTACGGCGACCACAAGGCGTGGCGTTACACCCTGATCTCCGGAGTGCTGCCGGCCATCCCCTTGATCCTGGTGCGCCCTTTCCTGCCGGATTCGCCGGTGTGGCGCGAGAAGAAGGAGCGAGGATTATTGAAGCGGCCGAGCCTCGGCGAGCTGTTCGCACCTGCGTATCGCAAGACGACGTGGATCACCGCCTTGATGTTCGCGTGCAGCTATGGCGCCGCGTTCGGCGCGATTCAGCATATTCCCAATATCGTGCGTGGCTTGCCCGAGTTGGCGCGGGTGGCCCGGCCGGCAGTGGAGCAGATCGTCAGCAAGGTGCAATTCCTGCAGGAGATGGGCGGCCTGCTGGGACGCTTCATCCTGGCGTTTCTGGCCGTGCAGATCGTGAGCCGGCGCAAGCTGTTGCGCGTCTTCCAGGTGCCCGGACTCATTCTGGTGCCATTCGTCTTCTGCTACGCCGCGACGCACAGCCTGAGCCTCACGAAGATCGGCATTTTTGTAGCGGGCCTGTTAACGGTCGCGCAGTTCAGTTTCTGGGGGAATTATCTTCCCCGCGTCTATCCCACGTATCTCCGCGGCACCGGCGAGAGTTTCGCTGCCAACATCGGCGGCCGGATGGTTGGTACGTCGGCCGCGCTCTTGACGACGACGCTCGCGAAGTACATGCCGGGCACAGGAGCATCGAGGCCGCTGGCATACGCCGCCAGTACCGTGGCGCTTCTTGTCTACGCGGGTGGCTTGATTGCGAGCTTCTGGCTGCCGGAGCCTCAACAGGAAAAATTGCCGGACTAGAAAAGACGAGAAGACGAGATTACTTCTGTCCGTGGCCCTGGACAAACAGGCAAATGCGATCCCGAAGTTCGCTCAATTCCGGGCAGCGATCCAAAAGCCCCTGGTAGTTCTAGAGGGTCTCTTTCATTAAGAGGTCCCGTCCGCCGCTTGCCCGGCGCGTGTCGCCATGCTGCCGGAGGAACGGATCAAAGATGTTCTCCTTTACGGAAACATCATCACGAATCTCACGCCATGGCACACCGAGTTTAGAGACATGGCCGGCGAGGAGCCAGACTTCGATCTCCTGCTGGGCTGCGCAGCAGATGAGGTGGGCACGTTGATCCGCCGCATTGGTTTCCAGGCGTTGGAAGCGGGCGGATCGATCCCTTCCATCGGCATCCGCGAGGAAGAGGATCAGGTCCAAGTGCGCGTACCGTTCCACAATTTGCGGCATGAGCCCGCAGGCGTGCTCGAAGCCTGCGACCTTCGGGCTCGACAAAACAGTTACTTTCGCGTTGGTCTTTCCGCAATCATCCAGCATTCGACAGACAAGCGGCTCAAGGATGACGCCATTTCCGGCGACTTCGTTGTTTACACCAAAATGCAAGGCAGGTCGTGAACGATGGGACCTCCCTCCTGAGGACATTAACCTGATGTTCAAGGCACTGGAACGTGGCTTTGCTCCGCTTTCCACGGCAGTGTTCACTCTACAATCTCCCCACGTCCAATCTGAAATGCGGGATGTCTGAAATTCGTGACAAGGCCCCCAGATTTGGGTAAGATCGGCGCTGCTACTATTAGTGAAGGGGAACGGCTTATGAGCATCGAAATTCGCACGCCCGAGCTGGAGCGCCGCGTCCGCGAGGGTCTCCAAAGCGGCGGATTCCATGACGCGGACGAGCTGCTGACAAAAGCGCTCGACGCGCTGTCCGTTTCTGCGGCCCGGCCAGTGGCCACACTCGACTGGTCCAAATGTCCGGCCGTGGAAAGCGTGCCTGGCAAGGTCAGCGGCGCCTGGGTTCTCAAGGGAACCCGGATGCCGGTATCGGCGATCTTCGAAAACATCGAAGCGGGAGCCAATATCGACGATCTCATGGAATGGTTTGATGGGCTTGATCGTGAACAGGTCAAGGCGGTGATTGAATTCGCTGCGCGCAGCCTCGATAAGCCACCGGAGTACGTCCCGTAAATGCAGGTCTTGTTCGACCAGGCTACGCCCGTACCGCTCCGGCACTTTTTGCTGGGCCACACAGTCAGGACCGCCGCTCAGGAAGGTTGGGATCGCTTTCGAAATGGCGAATTGCTCGACGCTGCCGAAGCGGCCGGCTTCGACGTGTTGATCACGACCGACAAAAACATACAGTATCAGCAGAATCTCACCGGCCGCAAAATCGCAATCATTCTGCTCCGTAAGCAGCAATGGCCCGATTTGAAAGCGCATGTTGGGCTGGTTGTCGCGGCGGTGAATGCAGTGACGACCGGCACCTATACCGAAGTCGAGATACCCGACTGAAGTCCTCCCTGGCACATGTCTGGAACGAGATGACGGCAGAGAGGGCGTTAAGGGCGTGGGACCGGGTCTAGGCACCTTCGGAAACGCGGGTCTTCCGGCAAATCTCAATAGCGCTCATACCATTTTCACGCCGTTTTGACGATGATCCCCTCCCCTGCTATTTTTCCCGTTCTTGCCACCGGAGCTGTCGGATCGTGCGAAGAGCTTGATCGCTTCAACGGGTAGACCTGCGCCAGTACGCGGCATCCGTTGGCTACGCTCTCGACCCGCGCGACAAATCGGCCATCCTCCACACGAACGGCGACAAGATCATCGTCAGCCGGAAACCGGACGGCCACTACACGTATTTCTCGGTCCGCGACGACCGCGACCATGGAACGATTATTGATTTCCTGTGGCATCGGCCAGGGCTGAACCTCGGGCAAATCCGCAAGGTGTTGCGAGCATGGATGGGAACCCCCTCAAACCTGATTCCCACTTGGCCAGAGCTTCCTGGCACGACCAGAGACCGCTGACGTGTTAACGATCTTTATGCGCTATCCACTTCGCCCTTCGGCATCTCCTATCCCCGCGCCCCATTCTGCCTACCATCTGAGACGTCGAATAGCCGCGCAGAATGGAAGGCGAGGGGTCCAGGAATTGGGATCACTCAACAATCTGGAGCAGGTTTCGACATACTCGGCATGCTGGGCTGTGCATTGCCGGCTCTTGGCAAATTGGTGTATAGCCAGTCAGGATTGATCCATTGGTAGGTTCTTAACCAACTCGCTTAAGTCGAAATAGGTACGTCCCCGAGCTTGAGGCCCTCTACCCGGTTCCCAGACCTCCGTTCCCGCTCCCTTCGGCGTGCCCTCGAAGATCTCGCCGATGGTGAGACCATATCCGATCCCTTGTAGAACCCGCAGTGAATCGAAGAAATTGCTCTTCCCGCTCGCGTTCGTTCCTACGAAGATGTTCAAACCTCCAAGATCGAGAGACACCTTCCCAAAGCTCTTGAATCCGTTTATCTCGATGCGCGTGATCACGCCCGATCTCTTCTCCAGGCGAATTCGCCGTTCACCACCGTAGCCACTGGCCCTCCCCGGAACGTGCGCCCGTGAAATGGCGAGTTGCGACTGCGCGAATGCGACTGATTCACGTCGTAGGTCCAGCTCAGCTCCGTACTGAATACCGTGACGTCTCCTGGCATCCCCGTCGCCAGCGTGCCGCGCCCCAGCCGCATTACGGACTCGGGACCCGTCGTGAACAGCTCCACCATCCGCGCCACGGAAATCTTGCCGGGATGCACCAACTCTTCGAGCGCCAGCGCGATCGCTGTCTCCAGCCCGATGATGCCGAAGGGACAGCGTTCGAACTCCTGCATCTTCTCGCTGCCCGGGTGCGGCGCGTGGTCCGTGGCAATCGCGCTCACCGTGCCGGCAACGATGCCGTCCACCACCGCGCCGCGGTCGCATCCCGAACGCAGGGGCGGCTTCATCTTATAATTGCTGTCGTACGCCGGCATCTCGTCGTCGCACAGCGTGAAATGGTGCGGCGTGGTCTCGCAAGTCACCGGCAGTCCATGCTGCCTGGCGTATTCCACCATCCCCACCGCATTGCGAGTCGAGATGTGCGCGACGTGATACCGCGCGCCGGTGAGCTGCGCCAGCACCAGATCGCGCGCCACCATCACATCTTCCGACGCGCTGGGAATGCCACGCAATCCCCATCGCACCGACTTCGCGCCCTCGTGCATATCGCCGCCGGCGCTCAAATTCAAGTCCTCGCAGTGCTGGATCAGGGGCAGGTCGTACGACCGTGCGAACTCCATGGCGCGCCGCATCACCCGCGCGTTCATCACCGGCATTCCGTCGTCTGAGATCGCCACCGCGCCTGCGGCCTTCATCGCACCGATCGCGGACAGTTCCTCGCCGGCGCTGCCTTTCGTAATCGCGCCAATCGGGAAGACATTCACCACCGCGCATCGCCGCGCGCGCTCCACGATGTAGCTCGTCACCGTGGCACTGTCATTCACCGGCTTGGTGTTGGGCATCGCGCAGACCGACGTGAATCCGCCCGCCGCGGCCGCCCGCGATCCGCTCTCGATGGTTTCCGCGTGCTCGAATCCCGGCTCCCGCAGATGTACATGCATGTCGATGAAGCCCGGCGCCACCACCATCCCGGTCGCGTCGAACATCTGCGCGTTCGGCGAAGACAAGCCGGGGGCCACACCGGCGATGCGTCCGTCCACAATCAGCACATCGGCCACCCGGTCGGTCTGCGTCGCCGGGTCGATCACCCGTCCGTTCTTGATCACGATCGACATGGCTTATCCGATCACTTTCTCCAGCACCGCCATCCTTACCGCGATGCCGTTTTCCACCTGGTTCAGAATTACCGATCGTTGAAAGTCGGCAACCTCCGACGAAAGCTCGCGGCCGCGATTGATCGGGCCGGGATGCATCACAATCGCGTCGGGTTTCGCCAGTTCCAGGTGCTCCAGCCGCAATCCGTAGAATCGGAAATATTCGCTGGCGGGAAACGACGCCTCATGCTGCCGCTCCAATTGCACGCGCAGCATCATGATCACATCCGCATCCTTGATCGCTTCAAAGATGTCGGTGGTAAGCCGGACTCCCTGCGCCAATTGCGCCAGTTCCGGCGGCAGCAACGACGCCGGACCACACAGCACAATCTCCGCACCGAACTTCGACAGCAGGTGTACGTTGGAACGCGCCACGCGGCTATGGGCGATGTCCCCGATAATCGCGACGCGCAGGCCCTGCAGCTCACTGCGCCGATCCAGGATCGTCCGCGCATCAAGCAGCGCCTGGGTAGGATGCTCGTGCGTTCCGTCGCCCGCATTGATGATCGGTGTGGGCAGATAGCGGGCCAGAAAATGCGGGGCGCCCGATGCAGAATGGCGCATTACGATGGCGTCCGGCCGCATCGCGGCCAGCGTGTTCAGAGTATCCACCAGCGACTCGCCTTTCGACACACTGGACCCCGATGCCGTAATCGACACCGCATCCGCACCCAAACGCTTGGCCGCGATCTCGAAACTGGTGCGCGTGCGCGTCGAAGCCTCGAAGAAGAGATTGACAATCATCTTCCCGCGAAGCGTGTCCAGCTTTTTCACGGTCTGACTTTGGATCGGCTGAAAGTCTTTCGCCCGCGTCAGGATGGCTTCGATCTCGGCGCGGCCCAACTCCTCGATTCCCAGCAGTCCGGCGTGCATCGGATTATTGGGCCGTACTGGCCGCCCGTTCCACCAGGAGCACCTTCTCCATCCCGTCGATCTCCTGGAATTTCACTTCGATGATTTCCAAATCGGTCGTCTGCACCGTGCGCCCGATGAACTTCGCTTCAATCGGCAGCTCGCGATGGCCACGGTCGATCAGCACCAGCAACTGGACGCGGGCGGGACGTCCGTGATCGAACAGAGCATCGAGCGCCGCACGAATCGTGCGCCCGGTATACAGCACGTCGTCCATCAGGATGATGTCCTTGCCCGCCACCTCGAAATTGATCTCGGTAGAACTCACCACTGGCTTGATGTCGACCGTGCTGAGATCGTCTCGATAGAGATTAATGTCGAGGATGCCGACCGGCACCTTGCGGTCTTCCAGCGACTCGATCTTTTTCGCCAACCGCTGAGCCAGCGGAACTCCGCGCCTACGGATACCGATAAACGCAAGTTTGTCGAGGTCTTTGGTTTTCTCCAGAATCTCGTGGGCAAGTCGGACCAGCGTCCGGTCGATTTCGGATGCGCTCATGAGCTGAGCTTTTTCGCGCGTGAGGGACATGGGTGCTCCGAAGGACAGGGTAGCACGCCAACACCGGGCAGCGCCCCGCCAGCCGCGTCTCGGGGCACGCGCCACGCCGCTGAAATTTCACCTAATATGATAGGCATACTTAACGGGATGGACGAAGACCGCCAGGAACGGATCCGGTACTACACGTTTGCTGCGTTCGTGGGCATACTGCTGCTCCTGAACTGGCTCGGAATCTTCAGGACGATCTTTGGGTTCGACACCGCGATCCTGGTCACCCTCCTGGCCGGCTACAAGACTTTCTACAACTCCGTCTCGGCGCTCATGGAGCGCCGCATCTCGGCCGATATCGCGCTCTGCATCGCAGTCATCGCGGCGCTCTCGGTGGGCCAATACCTGGCCGCCGCTGAGGCAATGTTCATCGTACTGGTGGGGGAGGGGTTGGAGTCCTACGCCGCCGGCCGCACTGCCGCCGCCATCGAACGCTTCGTCCAGCAGATGCCTGAGCGCGCCCGCCTGTTGCGCGACGGGACGGAGCACGACGTGGATGCCGCGTCGCTGCTGCCGGACGATCGCATTCTGGTGCGTGCCGGCGAGCGCCTGCCGGCCGACGGCGAAGTCGCCGCAGGCTTCTCGGCAGTCGACGAAAGCTCCATTACCGGCGAGCCGCTTCCTCGCGAAAAGGCACCCGGCGACCAAGTCTTCTCGGGTTCTTTGAACGGACACGGCATGCTCGAGATTCGAGTGAGCCGTGCCGGTCGGGACACCACCCTGGCTCGCGTGGTGCAACTGGTGCGTGAAGCGCAGGAGCGGCGCGCGCCGGTGGAACGGCTCGCCGATCGCGCGGCCGTCTGGTTCCTTCCCGCGCTGCTCACCGCCGCGGCGCTCACCTTCTTCTTTACACGCGACTGGATGCGCACGGTATCGGTGCTCATCGTGGCCTGCCCGTGCGCCCTCATTCTGGCTACTCCGACGGCCATGGTGGCAGCGATTGGAGGCCTGGCGCGTCGCGGAATCCTGGTGCGTGGAGCGTCCGTCCTCCAGGTTGCCGCCAAGATCGATACCGTCCTCTTCGACAAGACCGGCACCATCACCGAAGGCCGCTTCGAGATCGTGCGGGTGATCGGCCTCGACCGTCCCGATGACGATCTGCTGGCACTCATGGCGGCCGCCGAGCGCGCTTCCGACCATCCGCTCTGGCGCGTGATTGTCGACCAGTCCGAGCAGAGAAAGCTCACCGTTCCTTCCGTAGAGAGCGCCCAGGTTCTGCCGGGACGCGGTGTGGAAGCGCGGATCGGCGGCCACAGCGTTCGAGCCGGCAACGCTGCATTCGTCGGCGAGACTGGCGCGCAGATTCCGAGCGGCCTGCTTGAAGATGCGGATTCGCTCGGCGCCACCGCAGTCTGGGCGGCGGTCGATGGCCGCATCGCCGGCGCCGTCTTTCTGCGCGATCGCGTCCGCGAGGGTGTTGAAGCCTGCACCGCACGCCTGCGAGAGCTGCAGATCGGGCGTCTGGTGATGCTCACGGGCGACCGCCGCCGTGCCGCAGAGGCGATTGCGCGCGAGGCCGGCATCCCCGATGTCGAAGCCGGACTTCTCCCCGAGCAGAAGCTCGAGCGCGTCCGCCAATTGAGTTCCGAAGGGCGGTCGGTCGCGATGGTCGGTGACGGCATCAACGACGCCCCCGCACTCGCCCAGGCAGACATCGGTATCGCCGTGGCAGGCGCCAGCGCCATCACTGCGGAAGCAGCCGACGTAGTCTATCTGCCGCACTCGCTCGAACTGCTGCCTGAATTCTTCCTGGTCAGCCGGCGGGCGTTAGCCACCGCATGGCAGAACATCATCCTGTTCGCCGGCCTCCTCAACCTCACCGCCGTCCTGCTGGCGGCCACGGGACAGGTAGGGCCTATCGGTGCGGCGCTCACTCATCAACTCTCCTCATTCTTCGTGATGATGAATTCGCTGCGGCTCCTGCGAGTCCGCAGCGCCCACGAAACGCGCGTAGCACGCATTCTGGGCGCGGTCGCGGAACGCTTCCGGCATTCTGCGGGCCAGTTCGACCCTTCCGCCGGACTTGCCTGGGTCTCCGAGAATCGTTCGCGCCTGTGGAAGCCGGCGCTCGCCACCGCGTGCGCGCTTGTCATCCTCAACGGCGCCTACATCATCGCCCCTGACGAAGTCGGCATCGTCCAGCGCTTCGGCCGCAAATTGCTGCCTTACGACGGGCCGGGTCTGCACTACAAGCTGCCATGGCCCATCGATCAGCTCACGCGCGTTCAGGCGCGCCGCGTGCGTACTGTCGAGATCGGATTCCGCACCGGCGCCAGCGCGCCCGGGGCCGAGCCTGCCGCTTATGAGTGGAACGCGCAACACCGCTCGGGGCGGTTCCAGCGCAAGCCCGAGGAATCACTCATGTTGACCGGCGACCAGAACATGATCGAGCTCAACGCTACCATCCACTACGATCTCGTGCGTCCTGACGAGTTCGTGTTCGGGCAGTCCGATGGCGACGCCACTGTGCGCGCGGCGGCCGAGTCAGCGATTCAAGCTGTCGTTACCACTTCCTCGCTTGACGATGTTCTGACCACCGGACGTGCCGCCATCGAGCAGCGGACCAAAACCGAATTGCAGACCCGTCTGGACCGCTGCCGCGCCGGCGTTCGGGTACTCGGGGTACGCCTGCAGGACGTGCATCCTTCTCTCGAAGTGGTCGACGCCTTCCGTGAGGTGTCGGGCGCATTCGAGGAGAAGAGCCGGCTCATCAATGAGGCGGAAGGCTATCGCAATGAACAGGTGGCCACAGCCCGCGGCAACGCCCGAGCGAGCGTGGCCGATGCCAATGGGTACACGGCAGGCCGTATCAATCGCGCGCAAGGAGACGCCCTCCGCTTCACCCAGCGCGAAACCGCCTTCCGCGCTGCCCCAGGTACCACCGAGACGCGCCTCTATCTTGAAACCATCGAGCAGGTACTGCCTGGCAAGCGCAAGCTCATCGTTGACACCACCAAGGGGCGGCGCCAACTCTACCTCCTGGAAGATGGCGTGGAGATCGGCGGACCCGCCCTCAACCCCGTATTCAGCGAAACGGCCAAACGACCCTAGGAGCCCTCATATGTCTTCCCACAGGAAATACCTTCCACTCGCAATCGTCCTTGGAATTCTGGTCCTGGGCTACCGCACGTTTTTCACCGTGAAGGAGACCGAGTTTGTGCTGGTGACGCAGTTCGGACGGCCGCTGTACGCCGTCGCGGATGCCGGGCTCCACGCGAAATGGGCCTTTCAGAGCGCGACATGGTTCGACCGCCGGCTGCGAATCTACAACCCGCGCCCTTCCGAATTTCTTACCCGCGACAAGAAGAACATCGTGGTGGATAGCTACGTCGCCTGGCGCATTCAGGACCCCAATCGATTCCTGCAAACCGTGGGCGATCCCGTGGCCGCCGAAATGCGCCTGCACGACATCGTCTGGTCGGGTCTCTCGGCCGCGCTTGGCGGACACGATCTCGATTCACTGGTATCTGCCGCTGTCGCCGTACAGACTGCGGATTTGATGGACGCGCTCGCCAATCTCACCGACCGCGCCGCACTCGCCGAATACGGCATCAGCGTCGTCGACGTGCGCATCAAGCGCCTGAATCTTCCGGAGCAGAACAAGCAGAGCGTCTACGCGCGGATGCGCGCCGAACGTGAGCGGATCGCGCGTCAATATCGCGCTGAGGGCGAAGAGCAGGCTCTTAGCATCCGCGCCGATGCCGACCGGCAAAAGACTGAGATCCTCTCGGTAGCGTACAAAGAGGCGGAGACCGTTCGCGGGCAGGGCGATGCCGAATCGACCCGCATTTACGGCGAAGCGTATTCAAAAAATCCGCGATTCTACAAGCTTCTGCGCACGCTCGAAGCCTACAAGAAAGTGCTCGACGACAAGACCACCGCGATCCTCAGCTCCGATTCGGAACTGCTGAAGATCCTGACTCGCGGCGAGGCGGCGGCGCGGTGAGCACTGCGGCCCCATCGCATTCGCCCGCCGGCTCGCCGTTCGAGCCCGAACCAGAACCGCGTGGGGAAATGCCGGCATTCTGGGCCAATCGGCGTAGGAGTGTCGTCTCGGGCGCTCTGCTCTTGTGGCTCCTCTCGGGTGTCTATCTAGTACCGACCGATCAGCAGGCCGTGGTGACGCGTTTCGGCGCGGTGGTGGACGCGCGGGTGCTTCCAGGCGTGCACTATGCGCTGCCCTGGCCGGTCGACAGCGTGACGCGCCTCAAGGTGCAACAATTACAGCGCCTGGTCATCGGCGGAGAGCCAGCGGACATGGTGCTCGGCAGGACCGAACCGCTGGCCGCACAGTTCCTCACAGGCGATCAAAACATCATCCAGCTCCGTGTGGCCGTTCAGTATTCCGTCGGCGTGCCCACCGATTATCTGTTCAGCTCGGTGGACGTCGCCGCCACTACCGGTGCGGCGGTTGAGGCCGAGCTTGCGAGACAAATCGGCCGCACCGAAGTCGACGCGATCCTCACCACTCAGAAACTGGCGATCCAGGACGCGGTGCTCGCCGCCTCCCAGAAGCGACTCAATGAATATCGCAACGGCGTGAAGCTTTCGACTGTGAACATCGAAAGCGTGACGGCTCCTCCCGAAGCAGCAGAGGCCTTTCGTGACGTCGCCAGTGCCCGTGCCGATACCGCGCGCATCGTGAGCCAGGCGCAGAGTTATGCCAATGATCTTCTGCCGCGCGCCCGCGGCGAAGCTCGGCAACTTACCGAGGCAGCCGAAGCGTATCGCAGTTCCAAGATCAACGAGGCCGGTGGCGATGCGGCCCGATTCTCAGCCGTAGCGAGAGAATACGCAAAGGCGCCCGAAGTCACCAGCGAACGCATCTACATCGAAGCGCTCGAACAGATCCTGCCGAAGATCCGGAAGCTGATTGTCGACCCTAACGGGAATCTCGATCTCTCCATCATCCGCAAGGGCGAGCCGGCCAAATAGCGCCTCAGAACGGCAGGAGCCCACGACTCAGTTCGGCGAGTTCCGGGGGCACGTCCTCGACGCCGTCGTATCCCGGGAAGCCTCCAAAGCGAAACGCCAGGCGAAGGTAGTCGACGAAGTGCAGATTGTGACACTCATTGACCAGCTTGCCGTCCGCGCCCCAGTTCGGTGCTTCGATGAGATAAGCATCGCCGCCTCCGTCGCCTGCCTTGAAGATCTCGTCTGGCGCGATGATGATGCCTTCTTCGGCGGCCTCCCCCGAAGCTTGCAGGGCCACTTCAACCGGGAACACCATCAGCGGGTCGGGCACAATGGACGCGCCGCGCGGCGCAATCGACTGGTGGTGGCCGGTCCAGTCTACGCCACCCACCACATCGTAGAATGCGCGGAGAGAAAGCGGCAGCGCTCCAGCCGATTCTTCCAGTCGCGCAATCTGCTTCCGCGTCTTGACACCGGGCGGCGTATACAGCGCTCCATCTGTCTTCTCGAAGCCGAGTTCCAGAAGACGCGCGGTGACTGTCCGCACGTTTTCGCGGACGCGCTCCATGATCTCGTATGCGACTGCCAGCGCATCGGCTGCGTAGGGATCCCCGCGAACCGAATGGCCCAGTGCGATCAATTCGTCCCACACTTTGATGTCGCCGCTGAGGTAGCGATCCAATAATGGGAGCCGGCCTTGATTATGGGCGCGCAATACCTTGACCCGCTCTGTTCTGTCAGCCGGCAGATCCAGCTTCAGAACCCTGCTCGGCTTCACCTTCGCCGCGGGCTTCATCGACTGCAGACGTTTCGCGTGACTTTGAAAGCTTTCATCAAAGCACTGCAAGGTCCGCTTGTCGATCTCACCCGGGTGAAGAATCCACTCTTCGCACATCGGGAAGCCATCCCACGCCCACATGGGGGTACCGTCCCGATACGTGATTGCGGGTCCGTCGGCGCAGTGCAAGTGCATCCGCTCATTGAGCAGTATCTTGGCTGGATGATCGAGGAGAACCACCGCGTTCAAAAACGGCCACCACAATCCGACTTTTGGTGCGAGCGTCCAGATCGCCGAGAGGAGGCGCGGCACATCCCCTCCGCGGCACTGCTCCTCGTCAGCGGCCATCTGGTAAAACCAGTAGTCGTGATAGAAGCACGATTCAATTGTTGTGTTGGCGTAGCAGTCGCGATTTGCCTGATGGCCAAGCACCTCGCGGAATCGCTGCTCGATCCGCTCCGCTTCCACCGCGTCGTTGCATGGCCGGTACAGATCGTAACCTGACGGGTAGATCGAGCTCCGAACCATAAAGAGGGACATGTCGAGTGAGGGCCGTCGAGGGTTCTGCCGCAGATAGATGCCTGTCGTCGAGCTCAACTCACTCCAGTTCGACTGAGCGCTCTCGCACATTGCCCCTTGGACGCGCTCCAACTGCTCCCGTCCAGTTCGCGTCCGGGAAGTACTCTCCACGATTGACTGCGTAAGTGAATCGACCGGTGCTTTGAGCAGTTTGACGGCCCAGGCGGCGTCGAAGGGGGAATCGAACCAGAAGAAATAGCGGGGATGCGGAATGCCGGCCGCACCATAGATCTCGCACAACGCGGATTCGGCAGCCGGCCGATCGGCAGCCTCGACCGAGAGGAGGCTCGAAACCCACTGGGAAAGTTCCAAAGGCATCACCTCAGGCTAATGCCCAATGGATTCGGACGGAAAGATTCGCTTTCGTAAACAAGATCGGAAAGGCCGGTGCGAGGCAGGGAAAAGGAGCCGGGCGCTGAGAGCCAGGCTCCCTGAGGACCTACTTCTTCGCGGTCGCTGCCGCCATTCCGGACAGCATCGCCTGGAACCCGCTGTAGGCCTCGGGCCCCTGCGATTCCATCCATTTGATATACGCATTCCCGACCGTCTCAAGATTCTTGAAGGCGCTCGGATTCTTAGCCATCGCGCGGAATTCCGGGATCAGCAGCCGCATCTTCTCATACACCGCCAACATCTCGCCGCTGCTTTGGAAAAACAGCTCCTGATTCAACACGCCGGAAGTGACAAACGATGCCGCAGTCTCCCAATAGCTCGCCACCATCCGCATATATGCGTTCTCCTGGCTTCCCGGAGGCGCCATTTGCATGACGTCAGCCAGGCTCTTGGGGTGAAACTTCTGGGAATACCAGTCGCGCGCCTGGCGCAACTTCTCATCGCGCCGCAGTTCGTAGAGGCGCAAAATGAGATTGGCATCATCGTAAGTTGCTTGAGTAGGCATATGCCCGATTATAACGGGAGATCCCGTTTCAACCGTGTGAATTGGAGCGATTCTTCACCAGTGCAAATGCCAGAAAATCGGCATCAGGCAGCCTGTGCGATCAAGTCCCTTGATTTCAAGATCTCGGACAGTCCGTCGCCGTCTGGCGGGATATCGAAAGGCCGTCCCACGGCGACCCGTGCGGACTGAACATCCTTGAGCCCGTTGCCCGTGATCAGTGCGACCGCGGTGGTATGATGATCGACAAGTTGGTCGTCAACGGCGCGACGCAGTCCAGCCACCGCGGCCGCCGCGGCGGGTTCGGCAAATACGCCGCTCAAACGGCCGGTATATCGCATCGCCTCCAGAATCTCGTCGTCGCTCACGTTGATCATGGCCCCGCCCGACTCGTGCACCGCCAGCACCGCCTTCTTCCAATTGCGCGGAACGCCCACCGCAATGCTGTCGGCGATGGTTCGCGGCTCCATCGTCTCCAGGGGAGCACCCGTCCGAAACGCCTTGGTAATCGGCGCGGCGCCTTCTGCCTGCACGCCCAGAATGCGGGGCGTGTGCGAGATCCATCCCAGCGCTTTCATCTCGCGAAATGCCTTCCAAACGCCGGCCACCGTGCATCCGTCGCCGACCGATACCGCTACCCAATCCGTGGGCTGCCAGTCGAGCTGTTCCCCGATCTCCAGTCCCACGGTCTTTTTGCCTTCCATGAGGTAGGGGTTGATTGCGGAATTGCGGTTGTACCATCCCCATTGCTCGCAGGCCTGCTGGCACAACTGGAACGCCTGCTCATAGCTGCCACGCACCCGCAGCACGGTGGCGCCGAAGATCAGCAACTGCGTCACTTTCGGCTCGGGCGCTCGTTCCGGCAGGAAGATCACGCTCCGCAAGCCCATGGACGCCGCCATTCCGGAGCACGACGATGCGGCGTTGCCGGTGCTGGCGCAGGCGATAATCCGGCGGCGCTTCTCCCGTGCTTTTACTGCGCCAATCGCACTCGCACGGTCTTTCAAAGATCCGGTCGCATTGCGGCCGTCATCTTTCAAAAACAGCGTGCTGACGCCCAGATGACGCGCCAGCGATGGCGCCGGAGTGAGCGGCGTCCATCCAACCGAGAGGGCCGGTACGTTCGACTCGTTCGAGATCGGCAGGAGTTCGCGATACCGCCATTGCGACCGGTCGGAGCGCCCTGCCAGGGTGCGCCGGCTCAGCGCGCGGCCAATCGCGGCGTAGTCGTACTCCACATCCAGAATGCCGGTAATTCCGCAGTGCGGACAAGTGTCCCCCACGCGCACCGGCAACAGCGAATCGCAGAAAACGCAATGCAGTCCTTGGACAAAGTTCACGGAAGACCACTCCCACAAAGCTGATCAATATCAATAATAACAGGATATTAAAGTCTGAAATTGCGCCGTCGAAGCCCCAGCGTGTAGTTGGAGTGATTGTCCGTCCGAAAAAGCGTCGAGATGAGTCTCGACGCGGCAAACAGGAGTGTTTGCGCCACTACTCGTAACGCAATGCCACGATCGGATCCACTCGCGTGGCGCGGCGTGCCGGGAGAAGACACGAAATCAAGGCCACCGCGAGCAGTATCGCTGCCACTCCAATAAACGTCGCAGGATCGTGCGCATCCACGCCGAACAGGAGCGTCGCCAGCACCTTGCTCAATCCCAGCGCCCCGGTGAGCCCCGCGCCGATTCCTGCCACCGCGACCACCATGCCCTCTCGCACCACCAGCCTGAGCACGTCTCCCCGCTGCGCGCCCAAAGCCATGCGCACTCCGATCTCACGCGTCCTCTGATTGACCGAATACGTCAGCACGCCGAAAATCCCGATGGCCGCGATCAGCAACGCTACCGAAGCGAAGATTCCCAACAGCACGGTGTTGAGTCTGGGCTGCGCCGCGTTGTTCGAAATCCACTCATCCATCGAGCGAATGTTGGACATCGGCAACTCCGCGTCCAGTTCGTGAAGCTTCTGCCGTACGCTCGAAACCGCCGCGTTGGGCTCCATTTCGGTGCGCACCACTACATCCATCAACGGCCACAAGCGGGTCGCCGCCGCGAAGTACATCGTGGGTGCGGGCGGCTGGTTCAGCGAGGTGCTGTGTACATCGCCCACGATGCCGACGCTCGTGAACTGCTTGCCTGACCCCAGCCGGATGATGTGACCGATCGATTCTTCGGCGCCCCAAAGCTTTTGCGCCGTCACCTGACTGATCACCATGACGGGCGGCGCGTTCGGTCCGTCATCGCCAGTGAAGACGCGGCCGCGCAGCAGCGGAATCTCCATCGTGCGGAAGTATTCCGGACTCACAGCGCGCCAGTCGATGGGAATCGCCGTGCCCGCAGGCAGCAGCGAGTTGCCTACTGGTGTTGCGGGAGTCGTATTGTAGTTCCCCGCACCCAAGGGAATGCCGCTCGAGAGCGCCGCCCCGCGCACTCCCGGCAGGGTCTTCAGATTCGCCAGCAGTGCCTGGTAGAACGCCCACGCGCGTTGTGTGGAGGGGTATTTCGCGGATGGCGGCGAAAGCTGGAACGTCAGCAGACGATCCGGACGGAAGCCGAGACGCACCTGTTGCAGGTGCAGCAGACTCTGGATCAACAGAGCGGCCCCCGCCAGCAGCATGGCCGCCATCGCCAGTTCTCCGGCCACGAGCCCATTGCGCAACAGGGGGCGTCGCGAGCCGACGTTGGACCGCCCGCCCTGTTTCAGGACGGTGATCAGGTCGGTCTTCAGCGTCTGCCAGGCCGGCGCCATTCCGAACAGCAGCCCGGTGACGAGTGTGATTCCCAGGGTGAACAGCAACACCGTCGAATCGACCACGAGTTGATCCACCGGCAAGAGATTCGCCGGCAGGCTGGTGTTCATCATGTGCACGGCCCAGGCCGCCAGCATCAGCCCCGCCGCGCCACCCAGTGTCGACAGCAGCAAACTCTCGGTGAGTAGTTGGCGCAGAAGCCTGCCCCGGCTGGCGCCAATCGCGGTGCGGACCGCGATCTCCGTCTGTCTGGCTGCGGCCCGCGACAGCAGCAGATTCGCCACGTTCGCGCACGCGATCATCAGCACCAGCACCACCGCGCCCAGCAGCACCACTAGAGCGGTACGGAGCTGATCTTGAATGAACCAGTGGTAGAAGGTCGTAAGCGTGATGCCCCAATCCTTCATCTCCGCGTACTGCTGGCCCAGGCGATGCGCAATCGTGTCCATCTCCGCCTGGGCCTGCTGCAGTGTGACACCTCGTTGGAGGCGCGCTACCGCAACGATCACGTGATTGAGGCGCTGTTCCCGCGGCGGGTCGATCAGCATCGGAATCCAGATCTCGCCGCCGGTAAGCGTAAAGAGCGCGCGTGGCGCGATCCCCACAACTGTATAGGCGGTTCCGTTGAGGTTCACGGTTTTGCCGATGAGGCTTTCGTCGCCTCCAAAGCGCCGCTTCCATAGGCCTTCGCCGATCATCACTACCGGCGCGCCGCCCGGCCGGTCCTCGCCGTCCCGAAAGGCCCGCCCTCGCACCGGTTGGAGGCCTAGCAGGGGAAACATCGACGGGCTGATGGTGGCGCCATTGAACTGTTCCGGATCGCCGCGTTCGGTGAGGTTGAAGCTTGCGAAACCGATGGCGCCGACCTGTGCGAGCGTCTGCGTCTGCTCTTTCCACGAAAGGTAATTCAGCACGGAGGCGGCGAACTGCGGCAGGTTCAAACGGTCGTTCTTTTCGTAGATGCGCACCAGCCGGTCCGGATCGGCGAACGGCAAAGGACGCAGCAGTTCCGCGTTCACCACCGTGAAGATGGCGCTGTTGGCGCCGACGCCCAGCGCCAGCGTGAGCACCGCCGCGGCGGTAAATACCGGCGCCTTGCGAAGCGTGCGGATCGCGAAGATCAGATCGTTCAGCAGCATGTGAGAGTGCTCCTTCGATGCCGAAATGATGGTGTCGGCAAATAGATTGAGCCAAAGGGTGAGTCCCGGCTCCTCCCGCCAACGATCGCGAAAAGCCTGGGCCATCTCCGCGCCGTATTCGTACCGGAACTCCGCGGGATAGCACAATAGCAGCGCGCGATATAGAGAGAGCGGCCAGTCCATGCGTCAAGTCCGGCGCGGCGCCAGGCCCATCGCGCGAGCCTGTCCCAACAACTTCGCCAGGCGCCCCGATTCCGCAATCGCCGCCTCGCGGCCCAGGCGCGTGATGCGGTAATATCGCCGGCGCACGTCGTCCTGCTCCGGGTCGGGGCGTTCCTCCAGTTCCTCGATCAGCCCATCGTGGAGCATTCGCTTGATCGACCCGTAGAGCGTTCCCGGGCTCAGCTTCAACTTTCCATCAGTGCGCGCGGCGACGTCTTGCATGATGGCGTATCCGTGCCGCTCGCGGTCGGCTAGCGCCACCAGGATGTGGAAGACCGCGGGTTGCAGTGGCAGGAACGCCTCGGGATCCGGGACGGCATCTTTGCGCATACTCGCTACTATAACAGAACTCGATATACCGAGAGTAGTTAGAGTCGGCTCTGTTCCGTGGCGCAAACACTCCTGTTTGCCGCGTCGAGACTCTTCTCGACGCTTTTCGGGAGTCCACCAAGTCTAAACGACAGAACTGACGCCAGGGAACGTGGCAGTTTTTGCTTGGAATGGGCCGTTGCAGCAGGCTTGTAACCCGCCATCCTAAGACGTAAACTGGCGGCCATGAGAGTGCTCTTATTCTGTTCGTGTGCGTTATCTCTGTGCTTGCCGGCCAATGCTCAGAAAGCGTTGTTGAAGGCCGACCTGCTTGCTCTCTCCAGCGCTTCGGAGAGCCAAGTATCCGCACACATCATGCTGATGTCGGAGAAAACTCACGAACCGTCGCGCCTGGCTGTGGAGCAGTTTGCGCGCGATCTTATCCTCTCTTTCCGATTGGCTACCGTTCGCTCATCGAGCCCGGCGTCTTTGCCGGAGCCGCAGGCGGACGCCTTAGCGGCCGAGATCGACAGTGTTCTCAAGAGCGCAGGCACATCCACCGTAGGCTTTTACGATCATGTCGCACGCTTTGAAACGATCATGCGCACCGTGTTGGGCCCTACCGGATCCGGCAGGACGTCAAGACTGTTCGGAAGCCCGCAACTGACCGCTCGCAGTCTCGCTTCGCAGCTCGAAGCCATTGGTAAACAGGTCCGCGGCCCAGATGACGCTCCTGTGCGCTAGCAGATGGATTCCTACAAGTATGAAGGACCGCATCGTTTCGGCAGTATGCTTACCTGCCACCGTTAAGCCGCCATTCTCACAATAAGATTTCACTTGACCTCGCTCGCGCAGGGCAGTATCCTTCTCCTAGATATCTAGGAGGAAATCCGGCCCATGTCCTGGTACTGCAAACTGCGCGCTACCATCCGACCGCAATCGCTCGACTCCGCCCTCGACGACGAATTCCGCTTCCACGTCGAGCGTCGCATCGAAGATTTCATAACCGATGGGATGACTCGCGAGCAGGCCTGCCGCGAGGCCGCCAGGCTCTTCGGCAACTCCATGCTGCTGCGCGAAACCACCCGCGACCGCGACGTCCTGCCGTGGCTCCAGACCTCGATCCACGACTTGCGCTACGCCCTTCGTACGCTTCGCCGAAGTCCCGGCTTCACCATGGCCGCGGTGCTTTCCCTTGCCTTGGGAATCGGCGCGAATATCGCTATCTTCACTCTCCTCGATCAGATAATCCTGCGTACCCTCCCCGTGCCTCATCCGGAACAGCTCGTGAAGATGCGAGTCGACGGGCCGATCTATGGAGTCAACATCGGGGATGACACCATCTCGTACCCCATGTACCGCGATCTCCGCGATGGCAACCAGGTGTTCAGCGGCGTCCTGGGCCACTTCTACACTCCGCTCAGTGTGGCGCAGGGCGATCGCACGGAACGCGTGGAAGGCGAACTGGTCACGGGCAACTACTTCGAAGTTCTCGGAATCGGCGCCGCCCTCGGCAGGACCTTCGAGCCGCGCGACGATGTCACTCCGAACGGCCACCCGCTGGCAGTCCTCAGCTACGACTACTGGGTCAACCGCTTCCACCAGGACCCCGCCGTTCTCGGCCAAAGCATCCTGGTGGATGGCACGCCGCTCACCATCGTCGGCGTCAGTGACCGGAGATTCGATGGCGTGTCGTTAGGCCATTCGGCCAAGATCCGCATTCCCATCGCAATGAAGTCCCGCATGACCCAAGGTTATTTCTCTGAGTTCTTTAACCTGGAGCACCGCCGCGCCTATTGGGTCAAGACCATCGCGCGCTTGAAGCCCGGCATTTCGCGTGAGAAGGCGCAAGCCTCGTTGCAGCCGCTGTTTCATTCCATTCTCGAGATGGAGGTTCGCGGCGACGGATTCTCCAGCGCCTCGGCGAGCGCCAAGTCTGCGTTTCTGAGGGCGTCGCTTGACGTGTTTCCCGGTTCACGCGGCTATTCCAGCTTGCGGCGGGAATACGACGCGCCTCTCCGCATTCTGATGGCGATTGTCGGCCTGGTGCTGCTCATCGCCTGCGCGAACGTCGCCAATCTCCTGCTGGCGCGCGCTGCAGCACGTCAACGGGAAATCGCGGTACGGCTCGCGATTGGAGCCTCCGCCAGCCGAATCGCGCGACAGGCTTTGGCGGAGAGCCTGCTCCTCGCGATCGCCGGCGGCGCGGCGGGACTGCTCCTCGCCGTCTGGCTGGATCGCGTGCTCTTGCGCTTCCTTCCCACCGACTACGGCCCCGTCAATCTGTTCACGGTTCCCGACGGGCGAATCCTGTTGTTCACGCTTTCCGTGTGCCTGTTGACCGGCCTTCTGTTTGGTCTGGTTCCGGCCCTTGCCACCCGCAAGGTGGATGTGGCCTCCTCTCTGAAGGTCGATTCGCGTACCGCCGCCGGAGGGCAGGGGAGAGTCCGCCAGACGCTGGTGGCGGCGCAAGTCGCACTCTCAGCTCTGTTACTCATAATCGCGGGACAGTTTCTGCACTCCCTCACGAATCTGCGCCAGGAAGACACCGGCCTGCATACACGCAACGTGCTGGAGTTCTCGGTGAATCCGAGCCTCAATGGATACGACAAGGAACAGAGCGGCCGATTCTATCGCGCGTTGCTCGAAAAGCTGCGCGCCACCCACGGCGTCGAGAACGCCGCGGCCTCTGCCCTGGCTCTGCTCGATCAAGACTGGTGGTCACCTGCTGTCACCATCGATGATTCCGGCCCACAAACCGACGACCAGAATCCCAATGCGAACCTGGTCTCGGCCGGCTACTTCGAAGCCCTCGGAATCCCCTTGGAGTTGGGCCGCAATTTCACTCGCGCCGATGCCTTGAGCAAGCACCAGGTCGCGCTGATCAACCAGTCTTTCGCACGCCGTTACTTCCCCGGCCGCAATCCCGTGGGCCACTACATCGCGCTCGGCAACGACCCTGGCATTAAGACCGATATCGAAGTGATCGGCGTGGTGCGCGACTCCAAGTTCTACGACATTCGCCGCGAGATCCGGCCGCAAGTCTACTTCGATGACGATCAGAACCCCGATATCCAGCAGGTCAACGTCTACCTGCGCACAACCATGGATCGGGCGCAGGCCACCGCCGCTGTGCGCCAGATCGTACACTCACTCGACGCCAACGTGCCGATGTTCGCGATACGCACGCTGGATGAGCAGGCGGAACTGACCCTGGCGCGTGAGAATCTGCTGATGAGCCTGACCTCGGCCTTCGGAGCGCTCGCGACGATCCTGGCGGCGATCGGGATTTACGGATTGATGTCGTTCAACGTGGCGCGCAGGACGCGGGAAATCGCAGTGCGCATGGCGCTGGGAGCGCGCAGTAGCTCGGTGAAGTGGCTGGTGATGCGCGAGACGCTGATGTTGACCGGCGTTGGCATGGCTGCGGCCCTGCCGGCCTCCTGGGTGCTGACGCGTCTGGTGGAGGCGCAATTGTACGGGGTGAAGGCAGGCGATCCGGGAAGCCTCTGGCTGGCCGTTGCCGCCCTGGCATTGGTGGCGGCGCTCGCCGGATACCTCCCGGTGCGCCGTGCCGCGGGTATCGAACCCACCCAAGCTTTGCGCGCAGAGTAGTCCGTACTAACGTTGTCCGGGGTGGCACGTCGGTAGTCTGATAGGCGAACGGAGCTGCCCATGACCTTCCAAAACCTGCGGTTTGCCCTGCGCATGATGAGAAAAAACCCCGCCTTTACGGCGGTAGCCGCGGGCACACTCGCGCTGGGAATCGGCGCCAACACCGCCATCTTCAGCGTCGTCAACGCAGTGGTGATCTCGCCACTCCCGGTGAAAGATCCCGCGAGCGTGGTGGCCATCACGGCCTCCAGCCCTGCACGCGGAATCACCGGGTACTCGGTCTCGCTGGCATCGTATGAGAATTTCCGCGATGGCAGCCGCCTGATGACCGACGTCGCCGCATTCGGGGGAGATTCGCTCACCCTGACCGGTGAGGAGAGCGCGGAGCAACTCCCGGTTGCGCGTGTGTCGCCCAACTACTTCGATCTGTTGGGAGGCCATCCGCTCCTCGGACGCTCGTTCCGCGATGCGGAGGGCGCCTCCGGGGCGCCGGGCGTGGCCATCATCAGTCACGACCTCTGGCAGCGCCGCATGGGCGGCGACCGCGGGATTCTGGAGCGGACCATTACGCTCAACCAGGAGCCCTACGCCGTGATCGGCGTAATGCCTCCCGATTACCGATTCCCGTTTCAGGGCGTGGATGTCTGGGTCACCCGTCTGATTCGCTATGGCGGATTACAGCCGGAACAGATCCAGCAGGGCGCCGGCTACCTGAATATCCTGGCGCGCCTTCGGCCGGGCGTTACGCTGGCGCAAGCGGGCGAAGAGGCGCAGGCGCTTCACGAGCACTATAAACGCGACCATCCCCGCGCGCCTGATGGCTCCGCCGACAGCCGTTATACCGTCACCTCGCTGCAGGACAGCCTCACCCTGGGCATCCGCTCCACTTTGACGATTCTCGTCGCAGCGGTCGGCTTCGTGCTCTTGATCGCCTGCGCGAATGTAGCCGCGCTTCTGATGGCGCGTGCCACCACGCGAGCCAAGGAAATGGCGTTGCGCGCCGCGTTAGGCGCAAGCCGTCGGCAACTGATTTGGCAATTACTGGCCGAGTGCGTGCTCCTGTCGCTCGCCGGCGCCGCCGTGGGCGTTGCACTGGCGAACTGGGGCGTGGAGTGGCTGGTGAAGGCGGATGCCGGAAACAATCTCCCCGGATATCGTCCCATCGGCATGAATCTGGCGGTCTTGGTCTTCACTGCGGCGATTTCGATCGCGACTGGGGTGGCGTTTGGGCTGATTCCGGCGCTGCAGGTTTCGCGGCCCGATCTGAACGGCATCCTGCGCGACAGCGGGTGGGGAAGCCTGGGCGGAAGCCGCGGTAATCGCATGCGAAACACGCTGGTGATCGCGCAGATCGGTCTCTCCATCGTGCTGCTGATCGGCGCCGGGCTCCTGATCGAGAGTTTCCGCCAGGTGCAGAATATTCGACTGGGGTTCGATGCTGTGCATACGCTGACGGCGCGCCTGGCGCTCCCTCCTACCAAGTATGCAAACGGTCCGCAGCGCACAGAGGTGGTCCACGAAATCATCCGGCGCCTGGAAACCGAGCCCGGCGTCACCTCCGCCGCAATTTCGCAGAGTGTGCCCTTGAATCCGCCGGTGCTCTCGGCCGTCTTGGCCGAAGGCCAGCCGTTTGTCGCCCTGCCGCAGCGTCCCCTGGCACGCTGGAGCGGGGCGTCGCCCGGCTTTTTTCAAACCCTCGGTGTGCCGCTGATGAGTGGGCGGGATTTCAGCTGGGCGGATGATGAAAAGGCGCCCCGTGTCGTCATCATCAATGAGTCGTTGGCTCGCCGATTCTGGCCTGGTCAGAATGCGATTGGCAAGCATATCACCTTCACCCGGCTTCAAGTGCCGCACGAAGTCATCGGCGTAGTCGGCGACACGCGCACAGGCAATATCGAGAACGACCCTCCCATGGCTATGTACTCCAGCTATGCACAATGGACTTGGCAGACGGTGTCGTTGACGGTTCGCACTTCCCTGCATCCGATGTCGCTGGCGCCTCGCATCTCTTCGCAAATCGCGGCCGTGGATAAGGACTTGGCGCTCAACGGCACCATCAGCATGCAAGACCTGGTGGGCCGCGCACTGTTACAACGGCAGGAGACTACGTATCTGATTGCCGGATTCGCCGGACTGGCCCTCGTGCTCGCGATGATCGGGCTCTACGGGGTGATCTCCTACTCGGTGGCACAGCGGAGTTCCGAGATCGGTATCCGCCAGGCGATTGGGGCACAGCGAGGCGACATTCTGCGTATGGTCCTGCAGCAAGGGCTCCGGCTCAGTCTGGCGGGAATTGGCGCAGGCGCAATCGCGGCGGCGTTGCTTACCCGCCTGTTGTCGCGCCTGTTGTTCCACGTGAGCGCGACCGACCCCGCAACCTTCGCGATTGTGGCGGGGGCATTCCTGCTTGTCGGAGTCGCGGCCAGTTGCCTGCCGGCGTGGCGCGCTACGCGCGTCGACCCATTGGTCGCCTTACGCTCCCGCTGAGCTTGTCTGGCGCGGGCCAGGTGCGGTACGAGTAGTAGCGTGACAGGTCCACTGCCGCTTTCGGCGCTTCTCTCGCAAGTGCTCGTTGCCTTCATCATTGAATTCGACAATGAGTTCGAACATCAGATGCCCCACCGAACCAGCCTGTCCGGCGGATCGCGCGAAGGGCCGTGGCTGGTATCCATGGCGATGTATTCCACCTGCATGCGATTTGTCGGCGACGATCCGATTACGGTGCGGGAAGTGGAAGCTCTCGCTCGCACGAAGACCAATTGGAACGGCATGGAGCGATGGAAATACATCGTGGTCGAGCCAGACCCGAAGGATCCGCGCCTCAAGCCGCCTCGACCGGCATGGCTGGTCCGGCCGACCGCGAAGGGGCGGCAGGCCCGTGAAATCTGGAGAACGCTCTTCGGCACGATCGAGTCACGTTGGCGGTCGCGCTTCGGCGACGCCATCGATGGCTTGCGCGAGGCTCTCCGCGCGATCGCCGTCCAGCTTGACGCCAAGCTGCCCGACTGCCTGCCCATCCTCGGTTACGGATTGTTCAGCAAAGAGCCGGATCGGAAGCTGGCTCCGGCGGCCGGATCCTCGGAATCATCGGACACGCTAGCCGCTCTTCTGTCGCGCGTCCTGTTAGCGCTCGCCACAGAGTTCGAACAGGAATCGGTCTGGTCGCTCGCGGTTTACGCCAACGTCATACGAGTCCTCGATGGCCAGGGCAAGCGCGTCCGCGACCTCCCGATGCTGAGCGGTGTATCCAAAGAGGGCATCGCGATGGCGTTGGGTGTGATGCAGAAGGGCCGGATCGTGAAAGTCGATTCGGGCGAGGATGGGCGGACGAAGGTCGCCCAGCTCACCAGTAAGGGTTTAGAAGTCCAGGCCAAGTGTCATCGTCTGCTGGGAGCGATTGAAGCGCGCTGGCAGGCACGCTTCGGTGAGGAGAAGATCCGCCAGCTCCGCGATGCGCTCAGTCGAATCGTGAATGATCAGTCGTCTTTATCGCGCGGGATCGAGCCGTATCCCGACGGGTGGCGGGCGTCCGTACGCAGGCCGCAGACCCTGCCGCACTACCCCATGGTCTTGCATCGCGGCGGCTTTCCCGACGGCAGTTAATCGCCGGCCCGAGACAGCTGCGCCACTCGATAGCAATCACTGCCCTTGCCGCCCGCCGCTCAGGTTGCCTACCGGTTGGCGCATATCCCCGACGATCGCCGGAATCGCGGGAGTCGGTCCGGCGAACATACCGGTGCCGGACAGATCGATGGCTAATGTGCCTCCGCTGATATTCCCTGCAATGAACAGCGATGCCGACCGCTTTCCCGGAGCTGCTGGCGCGAACGTCACCTGAATCGCACAGGTAGCGCCGGGCGCCAGGGTGCCGCCGCAATTGTCGGTCTCGGCAAAATCGCCACGGTTCAGTCCGCCGGCGGTGATTGCTAACAGGTTTAAGGCGCCAGCGCCGTTGTTCGTCACTTGAACCATTTGTGGAGATCCAGAGGCGCCTACAATCCCGGCTCCGAAATCCAGGCTTGTTGCGGAGAGTGAGGGCGCCTGCACCTGGGGAGAGTTAGAGGCGCCATCCTCGGTCACCGTGAACGCGTAATTTCCGATCTGCATCGTCGCCTGGCGCTGGGGCCCGTAATTGGCTGGCACAGTATACGTGACTACAGCGCTGCCCGCACCCTCCGGCGGGTTGAGCATCAGCCAGGGTTGGTCCGCCGATGCGGCCCAGCTACATATGTTCGATGTCGAGATCTGGATGGTTCCCGTCGCGCCCACCGGAGGAACCGATATGCCGGTGGCGGGATTCACTGATATCGCGCAGTTGCCCGTGACCGTGGAATCCACCGCGAGTATCAGGTTGAGAACCTCGCCAAAGTCACCAGTGCCACCGATTTTCATCCGTCCGCTCAGCGCAATACCGGTCTGTCCCATGGTCACTGTCAGCGTCCCCATCGCGGTCCTTTGCAACGAAGGCAGTGGCTCCGGCAGCGGCAGATCGCCCATGTTCGTATGCAGGATTACGCCCCCTATGGCCGCCGAACCCGCAAGCCACTGCGCTTCGCCTGTATTGACGAGCGTTGGCGTCATCTGGCAGGTGGCGCCTGCAGGAATCGCCAACGTGGACCCATTCTCCACTGTGACATCCAGGCTCGGACACAATACGTGAATACCCGCGAACTCGGCATTGGCGAATTTGAGCGGCCCCGAGCCACCATACGGCACATTGCCGATCTGCAGCAGAGGCATGGTCGAGGTATCGCTGCCCGTTCCCTGGTCCGCCAATACAACGGACTGTCCCGCCTGGCGCGCTTGCACGTAGAGATCCTGGTTGTTGAGGAACAGCCCATAGGAACCGCGAGCGTCACTATCGCGATCGACGGTCAGCGTAGCAGGAGGCGCGGCTGTGAGATCGGGAGGCGCCGCCGCGAAGATCCCGTTCCATTGGGCCAGCGTCGCTGCACATTCGCGCGGAGTGCCGCCCGGATCGATGATGCCGAAGTCGGCTCCGTCCAGGGGGCTGCGCCCGCCGGGCCACCACCACACGGAAGCGCCGTTGGAGCCGTCATCCGCCACTTGCCGCATCATCGTGTCGCAGATGGCTGCCTGAGCCGTGCGAGAGGCGGGGTTGCCGCCATCGGCGCCGATGTCCGCGCCGAATTCCGCCCAGACCACCGGTTTGCCGCCACTCCGGTAGCGGCTGTAGGCGCCGACCAAACCATAGGCCCGGTCGTCCGGCCAGAGCAGCACCGGCGAATATCGTTCCGGTTCGAAGAAATCCAGGTGGGCGGCGCCGGATCCGATGTCGTAACCGGTGTTGTCATTGTGGGCCGACGTCATGGTGACCCAATTACGATACGTCAACAGCGTGTCGGGATCGGTGCGATGGAGTTGGCGGGCGATCACACCCAGATTGCGTCCCAGGTAGTCGTCTAAAAATCGGCGATACGCCGCCACCATGATCCTCCACGGACCGTCTGTTTCCATCTGATCGTCCAGCGGATTGGAGAGTTGTCCATTGCTGTCGAGCGGCGGGTCGTAGCCCCAAATCTGTTGGGCGTTGGCCACAGAGCCGTATTGATCGTTGACCCATGCGCGCCAGTCCGCGTCGAGCACCTGGCGGCCTGCGTTGTATACTATCCCTCCATTGACCAGCCTGCCCTGTCCTCCCGTGCTGTGCATGCCGATCATCGGTTCCCACAGCAGTTCGTAAGCGAAAACGCGATCGTTGCCCGGAAGATAAGCGGCCTGGAGGTACGATTCCAGGGTGGGCGAAATCTGCCCGGCATACGCCGCGTTGGTACTGGTAGTGTGGATGGCAACCTGGACCCAGATCCCGTGGCTGCGGCAGCGCTCCAGAAAGTCGATGAGCGAACGCCCCTCCTGCGCCCAAAATCCTTCCAGATCGATGAATTGAATGTTGACCAGGTTGAAATGAAGCGCCGCGATTTCGGTGAGATCAGCCTCGATCAGATCCGGATCGTACTGGTCGGCCTCGAGCCAGCTCCGTCCATTGAAGCTGACAGCATCGAGGCCGACAACGAAGCGAGGCCAGTAATTGACTCCTCTCAGGAACACATGCTGGCCACCGGCGGAAAAGGCGCCGTTGACGATGCGGATTTTCTGATCGGGCTGCCGGGATAGGATGGGGTCCAGCACGCGGACCGGGCTATTGATTCGGTCTACTTCTTGCCCTCCGATCATGAGGCGGAACTGGAGCGTGTAGTCCCCGTTCGGGAGGCTCGCGATGTTCAGTGGAACGCTGCGAGTTTCCCCCGCGTTGAGGTTCAGCGGCACTACCGGTTGTGCGGTGACGCCCGATGGTCCGGAGATAGACCACTGCAGATTCGCCTGCATTGGGGATGCCGCCGCGTTTAACACTGTCGCCCCGCCCGTAATCGCTTCGCCGGGCAGCCACACAATCTGATCGGCACCGGCGGTACTGAGATAGAGGCGGTTCGGCGCTGCCTGGAGAGCGGCGATCAGTTGCCCGCGGAGGGGATCGGTGAGTTGCGGCCAAGGCAGCCAGACGACCAGCGAGTGTCCAACGGAAAACCCAATTGATGGGTTTCCAGAGTACGTGGCATTGACGAACAGCGTGGCGGCGGGCAACAGGAGGTCTCCGATCACGCGGTAGCCTCCTGCCGAAAACGAAGAAGACACAAGTCCGCGATTACGCGCCACGGGCACGCGGAGCCCGGAAGTGGTCGTGTACTGCTCTTTGGACGGCGAGATGGTTGGAATCGGGGGGCGGGTAAAGGACCCCTGCGGCGGGGGTGTTCCGACTGCCTGCAGGTAAGCGGCCGCGTCCAGCCATTGGCCATCGGGCGTCAGGTAGAGAGGGTCGAGGAACGGCTCTCCACCACTCGCAATCAACATACCTCCGTTGTTTACATGGGTGACGATTGCGTTGAAACAGTCGAATGGCAGGCTCACCAGGGATGGCACCGCGAGTAGGATGTTTGGGCTGTCGAGCGAGCCGGGCAGGTCTATTGGGGAAACGACCTTCACGCTGTACCCCGCATCGCTCAAGAGGCCGCTGAACTGGGAGACAGTGAATGCCCACTGCGCATCGCTCCACGGCCCGCTGCCATCCACCAGTACGGCGCGCGGTTGCGCGCCCAGTGTCGAGGCACACAGAGTACCTAGAAACCACACCAGGAAGATGCGGCTGACGATCGACCGTCGAGGACACAGTGTCAAATATCAGGTTATCATTCGCCCGCGGGTTGCCCGCCCCGAACCGAGGCGAACACCCGTAAAGTTTCGGCAGGAGCACTTGCGGGCCCTGCTTTGACCATTAGTCGCCGGCGACCGCGAGTTCTTCTACAACCGGCTCCGCGACTGGCACCTCCTCCTGCGGAGGCGCAGGCGGCGGTGCGGGCGGCGGTTTGGGCGGGCGTTTGCGCGCCGTCTTGGGGGCGACAGGCTTTCCCGCGCGCTTCCGAGCCGGCTTCGGAGCTGCCTTCGCAACCGTCTTCGGAGGCGTCGTTGGAACCGCCTTCGCAGCCGTCTTCGGAGCTGTCTTCCCGGCCGGTTTCTGCTTCACGTCCGGCTTCTGAACCTCCGCCTTCTCTGCCACTTCGGGCCTGGTCATCTTTACGCCCGCCGCACGGCAAAGATCCTCGAAGCTCACCCGAATGAAATCACGCAGTACCGTGACATCCGGCGCGGCCTCGGAATCGGCCGTCAGTCCGAAGCACAGCTTGCCCGCATAACTTTGCGCAGCCACGCCCACGCCGAGCTCATAACCCGTCGGGACCTGCGGATAGGAGGCAATCATCTTCTTGCCCACCGCATACAACGTGGCGGGCGATCCGGGCACATTGGTGCAGATGATGTTGAACAGCGGTGCGGGGAACATCAGAGAGGGAATGCCGCCCCAGAATAGCTTCTGCAAAGGGGGAGGCGCCGACCCGAGCCACGCCGAGGCAATCGCGACCAACTCGGCGGCCCGCGTGTTCTTCATAGTCGCGGTCCGAGCAGCTACGGCCTTCAGTAGTTCCATCGGGTCTGCCAGATCCATCGGCAAGACCACTGGCAGGAACGTAATCCGGTTTCCCAACGACTCCTGCTGGTCCTCGCGGCGGATGCTTACCGGACAGATGACCCGCAGCAGTCTGCGATCTACGGACTGGCCGTGCATGATGGCATAGAACGTGAGGGCGCGCGTCAACACCGCCAGCACTACGTCGTTAACCTTGCACCCGATAGTCGCGCGGATGGCATGGACATCGCCGAAGTTGAACTCAGCCCAGCAAAACAGGCGGTCTCCGTTACAAGGCTTGTTGAATGGAAGCCGCGCCGTTGGCGAGGCCACCTCAGGCAACAGGGTGGTCAACTCCTGAAGCCCCGTCTGCATGCGCTCACTGAGCAGACCCTGCGTGAAATCCAGAATGCCTTCCTCCGCTGCGATCAGGTTTTCCAGCGTACTGTGGCAGGCGCTGCCGATGGCCTCAACCAGCGAATGCTCGACGGGCGCCGGTTTCCGCACCGGAGGATGGCGTTTGGGGCCGGCGAACGACCCTTCCGGAGTGGGATCCAGCATGATCTTCAGCAGCGAAGCTCCCGCAACGCCATCCGCCAACGCATGATGGATCCGCACAATCAACGCCCCTCGTCCACCCTTGAGTCCGTCCACTACATAGATCTCCCACAATGGCTTGCGTCGATCCATGATTTGGGTGAAAAGGCGGCCTGCCAGGTCCTGCAACTCCTTCTCGCCGCCGGGCGCCTCCACCGTCACTTTCAAGATATGCCGCCGGATGTCGAAGTGCGGATCGTCTTCCCAACTTGGATAGCCGAGATCGAAGGGAGGCGCTACCGCGATCTGCAGATAGCGGGGAACCAGGTGCAGCTTGGAGTCGATGTTTGAAACGAATAGGTCGAACGGGATGGCCTCGTCAAACACGCATACACACGCGATGCATAAGGGTATCTCCTTACGCTCGAGGTATAGAAAGGCCGCGTCCGATGCGGACAGGCGCCGGCTAAACATGGCTTCCGGCATATCAGAGGCAACTGGCGTGGCATCCCACGGTTTCTTCGTCATCCGCTGCTTCCTCTTCGGCCGCCAGATCCTGGCGGCTGCCGCGCTGCCAGAGTTCGAAGGCCAGAACGTCCAGATCCTCCTCAAAGCTAGGCTGGAGATTCTGGTTTGGAGACTCGTCGATGATGGGCTTCTCTAAGGTTTCCATGGCATGCTCCTTCACAATTACACCGTACCAGATCAAAAAATCTGATTTTAGAGTAAGGCCGTTCACCGCCTGTGTCAATGCCGGCAATCAAAGCCAATCAAGCGTGTGCTACTGCGCCAGACGGCGCGCTAAGACGTCATAAACAATGGGGTTGAAGACGAGCCCTATGTGTGTCCCCGCGACCTCGACATCCACCGTGGCGCGGCCCGTCCGGCATACACGCCAGTCGACGATGCCGTCGGTCTTGGTAAAGATCGCAGTCTGCGCGACCGACTTTGGGAAACTACGGTCGAGCGACTCCAGAAAATCGCAGGTGCAGGCGCCCGTATAGCAATCGGGAAGCACCCCTTCGCCGTGCCTCTCGAGAATCTGGATCCGCACTAATTCCGCCATTCGCAATACGGAAGGATGCGTGGAGATTCCGCGAAACGGAGATCCGAGCGTGATCACCGACGCCACCAGATCGGGTCTCTGGGCGGCGGCGGCGCGGCCAATCACACCTCCCAGACTGTGGCCCACAAGATGGACTTTTCGCCCAGTCTCTCGCCAAGCCTGCTCGATGGTCTGTTGCAGCCGGTAGCGGATCAGCAGGTTTGGGCATTCGGCATTGAGACCGAGGCCCGAGAAATAGGCCCGGTAACCGATACGCCCGAGCCAGAGGCGGAGTTCCGTAAGGTATAGGTCGGTCACCAGAAACCCGGGAATCACGATGACCGCAGAACCATCTCCATGCGGTATGCCGAAGCCCCAATAGGCCGGCGAGGCTCTCAGGTAAAGCATTTCGACGCCGGCCAGCAGTTCCTGCCAGATCGGCAATTCCACGGCTTCATGGCCGCGGCGGACACTCAGTTTCTGATTTCCCATGCGTTTCAACGTGGAGACGTACGGCTAGTTTTCGATTGCCAGGCCCACCGCCGTCCAGGCATCGATTCCGCCGATCACATTCATCACCTGGCGGAATCCACTGGTTTCGAGCAGACTGCAGGCGACCGTGCTGCGATACCCGCTCTTGCAATGGACTGCGGTGGGTGCTGCCGGATCAAGCGATTGGAGTCCGCTGCGAAGCTGGTCGAGAGGCCGCAGGACGGCGCCCGGAATGCGGCCTTGAGCCCACTCCGAGGGACGGCGGACATCCACCAACACCAACTGTGGATTGCGTCCCATCTCGGCTTCCAGGTCCTTCGCCGCAATCTGTTGCGTTTCGGACAAAGGCCACCCCATCCCAACCCACCCCTGAATTCCGTCAAGCAATTTCCCAGCCACGCGTTCAATGCCCACCCGCGCAAGGCGAAGGCGCGCTTCTTCAGCCGCTGCATCGTCTTCGGCAACCAGGATGAGGTCGCGATCCAGCCCCAGAATGGATCCTGCCCATGAGGCAAACTGTCCGCCCAGCCCGATATTCAGAGAACCCGGAACGTGGCCGGCGCAAAAATACATGGCCGCGCGCGTGTCGAGCACCGTAGCGCCTTCCTGCTGGCGTCGCAGTACCTCGTGCGCGTCCAAAGGCGGTACTGGTGGAAGGTTTTCCAGCGCGGGCGCACCCCGGCGGTTCGCGTCCACGTCGCGCTGGAAATACTCCGGACGAGGAGGTAAGTCCTGTGTGACCATCCTCACAAACTGGTCGCGGTCCTTGGCTTGTAGCGCATAGTTAGTCAGGCGTTCACGCCCGATCGTTGAATTGCGATCGGCGCTGATGTTGCGCCCGCACATCGAACCAGCACCGTGTGCCGGATAAACCCGCACGTCGTCGGGGAGGGAAAGCAGTTTGTGGTGCAAGCTGTCGTACAAGAGCCCCGCCAACTCCTGCGGCGTGTGGCTTTCGGAGAGATCGGGCCTGCCGACATCGCCTATGAATAACGTGTCGCCGGTGAGCACCGCGGCAGGACCCTTCCCTTGGTCTTCATCAATGACGATGATGCTTACGCTCTCGAGCGTATGCCCCGGGGTTTGCATGAATCGAAGCCGGCACCGGCCGATGGCAATCTCGTCGCCATCCTGGACCGCGCGATGGGGGAAAGTCGCGCCCGATCCGGCGCCCAGGCAGATCGTAGCGCCGGTCTTCTGAGCCAGTTCCTGGTGCCCCGACACGAAATCCGCGTGCAGGTGGGTTTCAATGATGTAAGCGATGCGCAAATTGTGCCGTTGGGCAGTTTCCAGGTAAATGCCAATGTCGCGTTGCGGGTCCACGACGGCGGCGTAACCCTCTGATCCGATGAGGTAAGACGCGTGTGCCAGGCATCCCAGATAGAACTGTTCGAAGATCACCAGTTCAGAGAGTAGAGCATGGGGAATGGCAAACGCAAGCGAGGATTTTGGAGTGGCGATGAAGTTCGTTTCGTCCAAATAGTTAACCAAAGTAGTGGTACCGCTGTTCGAACCAACAGTACCCGATTAACCGTACTGTCCTATCTTGCGGCAATCTTGTTACGAACCGCGCCCTAGCCAATACTAGCCTGCACCGGAGGCAACAATGACTAGGTTCCAAGAACGAGTCCTGGGGGCTTTGACGACAGCGTTCCTGATGGGAAGCTTGTCGAGCTGTTCACGTCCCGCGGCACCCGTACAGACGGCGGATGCGGCGTTCTATTGGTCTGCGGCCCAAGACCGCTATGTCGCGGGCGATTACCTGAAGGCAATCAGTCATCTCGACCATTTGCTGGAAGCGGGTAATCCATTTGTTTCGAGGGCGCTGCCAATGTCCCTGGTTCTCACTTCGGGGACGGCAGCGGGATACATGGAACTGGCCGATTACTACACGGCGGGAGCCAAGGCCAACAAGAAGAGGGCGCTGGATTTCCAGCGCAAGGCGTCCGATTACCGGGCGCTGGCAAACCACATGGTCTTGCATTTTGCAGAGAACACGAAGAAACTTTCGCTGATCGACGGCGATTCGATGCAACTGGCTTTTGGGCCGCCCAAAGGTAACGCGAATGAACCGGTTCTCTTCACCCAGATCTCACACGGAATGGTGCTCGCCCAAACCGACGAAGAGGGCGCTCTGGAGTTGGCGCTCGACCGGGGTGTGCTGTTTGCAGCGTGCCGCGTCGCGGGTGCGCCCAACAATCTGGCGAAAGCATCCGAGATCCTGCAGCGCGGTGAGTTCCTGGTCCGGCGCGCGAAGTTCATGAAGGCGGTTTCCGACCTGTTGGATCAGGATTCCGAACTCTACAGCCGGGGCAAGCTGGACGATACCGCGAAGCTGGCGATGCTGAAACAGATGTCCCAGGACGCGTCCAAAGACGCGGATACTTCGCACACCGCGATGGTCATGCAGGTGGCGGGCCGATAGTCCGGCACGACATTCAGACAAGCCCCGCGAAGACCTTCATCACGTCCGAGTGGGCCAGCACCGCGGCGGGGTCGCGTTGCATGGCCTCATAATATCGCCTCTGAAAGCCCGCGCCCTCTTCCGAAGGAGAGATGAGGTCGCGGGCTTTTGCAATCAGGCGGTCCGCATCCGCTGCGGTGGCTGGTTCTTCAAGGTCCAGAGTTTCGTCGATGAGCACGATGAACTGCGAAAGGTCGTGCAGCCAACTGAACCAGGGATCGTTGATGACCAAGCCTAAATACTGTCCGGTGGATGTGATCCTGGCCACATCTCTCTCGTAAGACGCACGCTCGGAATCAAGCAGGCTTTTGTGGAGATGAAGCAGCCCGTTCCGCAGATTCTTTAACCGTTGGATAGGGGAATCCGGCATTCTGGCTCCATCGTACCGTAGACTCAACGGCGGGTTACGGGACACCTGCGCGCGGGATGCGTCAAAATAGTATCGATATGAGCTTCCTCGACAGCCTGGAAAACAACCTGAAGAGTTTGGAATCCCAAGAGGAGGCCAAAGATGCAGTCGAACGGCAGCATCGGGAACGCGAGAGCCGGCGTGCCCTTGCGCAAGCCGCCGCACCCTACGCGGACGAATTGAAGAAGGGGCCGTACACCGCCGAGTTGCTGAAGCAAGCTGCGAGGGTGGGCCACAGTCTGCGGTTGAAGGTGCACATCGCGTGGTTGGGATCGACGCTACGGCTGGAAGCACGGGGGCGGCGGTTGGAACTGCGGCCCGAGTCCGACGGCGTGCGTGCGGTCTGGCTGGAAGAGAATCGCGAGACGCGCAGCGAGCGTGTGGACTTGAAGGGCAGTCCGGAAGTTTTGGTTCGGGAGTGGCTCTCCGCCGCTGATCTGGGTTAGATCGCCGATCCATATTTTGAAAGGGCCGCGATCCAGCACCTGTCGCGTCACATCACCCCAACGCCAGTTTGCTTGCCTGCTTCTGCGCCAGCCTGCTCCATTTCGCAGTGTAGCGCTGGCGATAGCGGGGCGCCGTACGTGCCGCATCCACCGCTCGCCGGTACATCTGGCGCGCCGTCTCCTTCTCTCCCAGAGCCTCCAAAACCTGTCCGTAATGATAGAGGCCCTCCGGGTCGTACTCCCTGCGATCCGTGTAGACCTCCAATTCGCGGCGAGCTTCTTCCAGACGTCCCAGCGCCAGGTAGGCCGCCCCGGCATCCCGATGCGCTTCGCTCAGACTGTGCTTGTCGTTCTGTTTCAGCACAATCTGGAACTGCGCCAGCGCGTCCTGAAAGCGCCCCTGCTGATAGGCGATGCGCCCCAATTGGAAGTGGGCATCCGTCTCGGAGTTGTCGATTGCCACGGCGCGCTCGAAGCGGCGAATCGCCTCGCTATACTGCCGGCGCTGCTGGTAGATCAGTCCCAGTTGATACTGCGCCTCGCCATCGTGCGGATTCACCGCCGCGGCCTCCATCATGCGATGAAACGTCTGCCGGCTGCGCAGTCCTTCGCCCAAGCCGCTGAATTCGTTTCGCAGATAGTAGATGACGAAAAACAGGAAGAACGGCGACGCCAGCAGGCGGAACACCATCGCCAGAGGAGCCGCCAGAAAAAATGCGGCAGCCAGCGGGGCCCAGGAAAGGCACACGATAATCGCGGCGATAGCGTTTTCCGTGCCAAACACGGTGCGAATCGCCAGAACCATCAGGAATGCGAAATACAGGCATGCCAGACCGGCCACGATGAGCAGGGCCGGCAAGGGCGCTGTCCATACCGCCAGCAGCAGCGGAAGCTGCGCCGCGCTCCACGCCATCGCCGCGCAGGTGAGCAGCGGCGAATAGTCCCGCTGGAACACCGTTCCCACCGAACCCAGCCGCGCAATCGGCACGCTCAGCAGCAACACGCCAGGCACATACACTACGGCGAGCACCAGCAGCGGCGTGTAGAAGCTGAAGGGGAAATGGACCGGCCCCATCTGCAACAGCAGCGTGACTGCGATTGCCGACAAGCTTGCGAACAGCAGGCTGCCACGATCCAGAATCTCACCCATCGCCGCGGAGGGCCGAAACCAGAGACGGAACAGGAGCTTGAGATGAGTTATCAAACTTTACGTTACTCCACCCGCAGCGCCACCATCGGATCCACCTTCGCGGCCCGAATCGCAGGGAATGAAGCAGCCGCCATCGCCACTAGAGTCAGCGTCAGTGCCGCAACGGCCATCGTCACCGGATCGCCCGTGCTCACGCCAAACATACGATTTGCCACCAGCCTGGCCAGCCCCAGCGACGCGCCAATGCCCACCACCGCTCCGATCGCCACCAGCACCAGCGTTTCGCGTAGGATCATCCAGACTACCCGCCCCTGCGCGGCCCCGATCGCCATGCGGATGCCGATCTCATTGGTGCGCCGTGCGACCGCATACGACAACACACCGTACAATCCCATCGAAGCGAGGATCAGCGCCAGCGCACCGAAGAACGTGGAAAGTTGCGCGATAATGCGTTCCTGCAAAAGCGCCCGGCTCAATAGTTCGTCGAGGGTGGAGAAAGTGCCGATCGGAAGCGAGCGGTCGATCCCCTGGAATTTGCTCCGTACCGCAGGCACCACGCTCTCCACGCTGCCGGCCGAGCGGATCTCGAAGTTCACAAACTCCGCAACCTCAGGCAGACCCTGTGTCGCCGGCACGTAGAACCGTCGCGGAATCTTGCCGCGCAGATTGTGGTCGCGCACGTCCTGCGACACGCCCACAATCTCGAACTGCGCCTTCGACCCGGGGAAGAGATCTTTGATGTGCTTGCCAAGCGGGTCACGGCCATCAAAAAACTCTTTCGCCATGGTCTGATTGATCACGCAGACCGGAGTCGACGCGCCTGTGTCCTGCCGCCCGATCTCGCGCCCCCGCAGAATCGGAATGCCTAACGAGCTGAAGTAGTCTGCCCCGACTTGGTCGAAGCGCGCCCCCGTGTCTCCCGCCTTCGCCGGCGTGTAGCCTTCCACGTAGAGTTGCGTGCCCGATTCCGAACCGCTGAACAGCCCGTTCTGCGAATACGTCGCGCTCTTCACGCCCGGAATCGATCGGACCTCCGCGAGCAGTCGCGAGTACAGGTCGGCGGCGTTTGCGCCTTCATAGCCGGCCGACGTGGCATCCACATCCACCAGCACGAGTTTGTCGCGCGAGTAGCCGAGTTGCACATTCTCCAGGTTTCGCAGGGTGCGAATGAACAGTCCCGACCCGATCAGCAGCAGCAGCGAGATGGCGATCTGCGCCATGACCAGAGCTTTCCCCAAGCTGATGCGGCCGCCACCGCCCATGACGCCGCGCGAATTCTCACGCAGAGTTGAGGCCACTTCCACGCGCGCCGCGCGGAACGCGGGGGCGAGTCCGAAGAGAATTCCGGTAGCGATTGCCAGTGCCGCGGTGAAGCTCAGTACGCGCAGATCGGGCCGGACGTCCAGCGGAATCGGGTCCGGCCCGTTGGATACTACATGCAGCAGCAGACCGCTTCCCCACATGCTGAGCAGCAGCCCCAAACCCGCGCCGATTGCCGCCAGCAGCAGGCTCTCGGTGAGTAGTTGCAGACCGAGACGCACGCGGCCGGCGCCCATGGCCAGCCGCACGGCGATCTCCTTCTGCCGGCCGGCGGCCCGCGCCAACAGCAGATTCGCGATATTGGCGCACGCGATCAACAGCACCATGCCGACTACTGTCATCAGGACCACCAGCGGCTGTCCGAAGTCGTCGCTGAGGGTGTTCGCGCCCTTGTCGCCCGGGTGTAGTTTAAGCCGCTGTTCCAACTGATTCTTCCGTTGCTCGGGGCTCAGGCCAGGCACCTGGTAAGCGTTGAGAACCTGCTGAAACACTACGCTGATGTTCGCCTGCGCCTGTTTCAACGTCACGCCCGGCTTGGCGCGTCCCATTACCTGCAGCCACATGACGCGGGTTATCTTGCTTTCGTCGTCATGCAGCCAGTCGCGGCCTGGCTTGACGTCCGGCTCCATCATCATGGGGACCCAGAAGTCGGGTGACTGGCCGACTGTCTCGCCGAAAAATCCGGGCGGCATCACTCCGATGATCGTGAGCGAAGCTTTCCCGAGCCGGATTACTTTGCCCAGTGCGTCAGGGCTTCGCCCGAAGCGTTTCTCCCACCAGGCGTAGCTGATGACCGCGTACGGCGCGTTGTGCGGAGCTTTGTCGTCGCCGGCGGTGAAGCCGCGGCCCAGCATCGGCGGAACGCCCAGCACTTCGAAGAAGGTGCCCGTCACCAGGCGCGGATGGATATCCTCGGGCGATCCGTTGTCCACCGTGCCGCTCACCCGCTCGAGTGCGCTCTCAGACGCGAACATCTCCTGGAATACCTGCTGGCCGTCGCGGATGTGCTCATACTCGCCGTAGCTCAAGTTGGAGCGCTCCGGTCCTTGCGAACCGATGGATACGCCGTACGACGTGGGGTCGGTGAGGAGCATCAACTCTTGCGGATTTCGTACGGGCAGGGTCTTGACCAGCACCGTATCGATCAGGCTGAAAATTGCCGTATTGGCGCCGATACCCAGCGCCAGTGAGAGCGCGGCGACGGCGGTGATCCCAGGATTCTTGACCAGACCACGGGCGCCGTAGCGCAGGTCTTGCAGTGTATTTTCGAATAGCGGCATCCTGACTGATAGTGTAGTGGACGCCGTGGGGGGCATTCCCAGGAAGTTGCCGAGTGGCGCAAACACTCCTGTTTGCCGTCTCGACACTTCTGTCGAGACTTTTTGTTGCGTCCACTAAATCTGACTTCAGGAAACCACAGCGACGCGGATTTGGCGAGTGCTCGAAAAGCGTCGACAGAAGTGTCGACGCGGCAAACAGGAGTGTTTGCGCCACTGTCAGAGGTGACGCGTTTGGCGGCGATGCACAATCGGCATGCGATTGCTGCTGACGCTCCAAGCTCGATAAATTTGATACGATTGTCTGCTCACCGAAGGGAGAAGAGGTACCAGTGCTCCAGCTCAATTACGATCCAGCTACCAATCCACTCAACAACAACGAATGGGCCTTCCCCCTCTTCGAGTGCATTCACATCGCTATGTTTGCGATGTCGATCGGCACCATCGCGATCGTTGATTTTCGCTTGCTCGGCCTTGCCATGCGGCGGCAGAGTCCCGCGGAGTTGATGAAGGCTACGTCGTTGTGGACGCTGATCGGGCTGATCGTCGTGATTACGACAGGGCTTGTCATCTTCACGACCGATCCGCGGAGCTACTACTACAACCCGGCCTTCCGATACAAATGCATCGCGCTGGTGGGTGCGATCATTTACAACTACACAATCCACCGCAAGGTCATTCTGGCCAATGCGGGGCGATTTGTGGGCGGGTTGGTGGGCGGCGTTTCCCTGCTGCTGTGGATCTCGATTGTGTTCGCCGGCATCTTTTATTCATTCGTTTGAGAAAGGATCACTTGCCTAATGTCACCGGGAGAAATCGCTCAGGCAATCCAGGACCTTCCATTCTTCACTGCTCTGCGCGAGTCTGGGCTGACCTACCCCATCGTGCTTTCGAGCCATTTGACCACCATCGCAGTTTTCGGCGGGTTGATCCTGATGAGCGATCTGCGACTGCTCGGACTCGCCCTGACCAATATCCCGGTCTCTGAGGTACTGCTGCGAACGCGCCCTTGGAAACGGGTCGGATTCGTAATTATGGTGACGTTGGGAATGCTGTTGGGCGGATCGAAACTTTTCAACTATTACGACAACCCATATTTTTTGATCAAGATGACCTTGATTGCTATGGTTGGCGTCCACGCGATGGTATTTCACCGAAGCGTTTATGCGAATCCCGCCCGGTTCGACGGTCTGAAGACCATGCCGGGCGTGGCTAAGGCGGCGGGTTGCGTTTCCCTGGCAATTTGGCTTGGGATTCTCTCGATGGGCCGCTGGATCGCATACTTCGAGTTTCCCGATACGCATCCCCATTAGGAGAACAGCCTTCGCAGTTCACCGGGCTGGAGATGCGGGCGCCATGTAGCGTCTCACCTGCATCGCGGCGGCGACACTCGCCGCGAAGGTCAAGGTGCCTACACAAACATGGCCGGTCGACGCCCACACGAACCATGGCGTATCGCCCACGCCCAGTAGAAGTATCAGGAAAACGGTGATTCCCAGGCACACCTGGGCGATTACCAGCGAGATTAGAGCGGTCGCCGCGGTCTTCAATTCCCGTTGATGGGGGAAGTGCTGCAAGAGTATGACGGCAATAACGAGTGTCAGCAATGCGACCACCATCGCCCCTAACATATGCGGCATCACCCCGATGATCTGGTGGCGGTAGAGCGCACCCAGCGAGATCTGCACTAAGACAGCGGGCGGCATGGCAACGGCCGCGGGGCGTAGAAAGTTCCACGATCCTGCACTCACAGGTTCGGGCGGCTGTCTCCATCCATCGGAACTGAGCATGAGGGTGGCGCTCATCAGGGCAATCGATAGATGCGAGAAAAGTGCGTGGCAGACCAGCCAGGCCGGTGAACGTGGGGCGGCCCATCCCGTGGCCCCGGCCAAGGCAAGGCTCGCGAATGCGAACCACGCCGCGACACGGATGAGGCGGCTGCCCCCGGCAGAGGAAACCCAAACACAGAATCCGAGAGCGAGAAGCAGAGCCGCGATTGCGATGAACTGATGGGCATCCGGACCCGTCGCCTGTTGATGTGGCGCAAAGGCGATTCTGCTGCCGGTGATGAACGCGCCGGAAAGGATTGCGGCCAGTTCTCCGATCCCTACTAGCATCGCTGCGCGATGCACCCGGTCTGCCATCTTTCAAATCACCTCGAAGTTTCCCATCATACTCATGTCTTCGTGCTCCAGATTATGGCAATGAAAGACATAGCGGCCGCGATAGCCCGTGAATCTCACCAGGATCGAAGCCGATTGTCCAGGTCCGAGATCGATCGTATCTTTCCATCCCACATCGTATGGAGCGGGCCGCCCGCTATGCGACAGAATCCGGAAATGGACCAAATGGAGATGGAGCGGATGGCTGAAGTCGGTGTGAAGCCGCCAGATCTCAGTGGCGTTCAGACGAGGACGTGCGTCCATGCGGGCCGGGTCGAAGGGTTTGCCGTTGATCGTCCAACCGTGCTGGAAGCGCTGAAAGCTGAAATCGAAGTCGCGCGTGACGGACGCTTCCTCGGTTCTGGGTCCAGTCATTTCGGAGAGTCTGGTGGGGATTACGCTCTCATCACGTTCTCTGCGGTTAATGTCGAATCGCATGATTCGGGCCGTGCTTCCGGTGCCCGCCTGGTTCACCAGCAGTATTGAGGTCCCGGGCTGGAATCGCGAGAAGTCCACGACGACATCGAAGCGCTCGGCCGGGGCGATCCGCAGGGTCCGGTGCGCCACCGGCATTTCGAGCAATCCGCCGTCGCTGCCGATCTGTAGAAAAGCGGTGCCGGGTGGCGAAGGGTCGAGCGCCAGTTCATACCGTCTCGCGTTCGACGCATTCAGGATCCGGAAACGATACTTGACGTTGGCAACTTCCATCCGAGGCCAGGGCGCGCCGTTCACCAGGATGACGTCCCCTAACACTCCGCCCATATATTCAGCCTGGACTCCCGGCGTTTCCTGCAAGGAGGAATCGAGCGCGGGATAGCGTAGCGATCCATCGGCGTCGAAGGAGCGGTCGCAAATCAGCAATGGGGTTTCGCGGTCGCCACGCGGAAGCTGTAGCCGGTCCTCCTCGTCGTCACGAATCAGGTAGAAGCCGGCTAACCCGCGCCATACCTGCGGAGCCGTGAAGTCCATGCGGTGGTCGTGATACCAAAGCGTCGCTGCGCGCTGAACGTTCTCATACACGTACTCGCGCTCGCCTGTGACAACGTTTGCCAGAGCGTCATGCACGTGGCCGCTGGCGGCTCCGTTGGCCGGCAGGATCAGGTCCGTAGGATACCCGTCGCTAGCGGGAGCGTTGCGGCCCCCATGCAAGTGGTTCACGATGGGCACGGGAAGACGATTTTGCAAACGCAGCGAAATGCGCCGTCCACTACGGGCTTCGATAGTCGGCCCGGGAAAAGTCCCGTCGTATCCCCAGATGGTTGTGTTCAGGTCCGGCAGAATTCGCGCGGCAGCAGAGCGCACGTCAAGCTCGTAAAAGTCCGTGGCCTCGTCGCTTTTAGTTGGCTTGGCAACAGGTGGTATGGGTAAGGCAGCATTGAAGGGCTTTGGAAGGGCCGCAAGGCTCGGAAGTAGTCGCATTTCCGGACGGGGACGAATGCAGCTTGCGCCGCCCAGTGCCAGGGCAGATATTCCGCCGAGACGCAAGAATTCGCGGCGCGGCAGCCTCATGGTTTAGACCCGGTCATGGCGGGCGATCTACGGAACTGCGAAATCGTTTGACAGGTAACGGCGGCGAACGCGACTGCGCCGAGCGGAATGTGCACCCGTAGAAATCGCCCGTATCCGGTGCCAGCTTGCAGTGCTTCCGCGAGAAACACCAGGATGCTGCCGATGAGCAGCCACAATGAAGTGGCGCCGGACCGCAGCGCCAGAGCCGCGAACGTGATCTGAACCGCGCAAATTCCGAGGATGATCCACGCCGCCCACTCATGATATTTGACTACCCCATCGGTTCCGGAAAGAAACTCGCCGGCCAAGCCCGTTTGCGCGAACAGGCTGAGGGTGTGGGCCACAAGCGCGCAGCGTAAAATTCCAGACGAAGTCGGCAATCCCAATTGTAATGCGCACGTCTTAGGCGCCGCAGAAATATCTCTCGGCTATTGCCGCTTTGCCGCGGGGGCCAGATTCGGCGGGTAGGCGTGATCGAGCACTGACCACAGGAAGTCCGCAGCCAGGCGTGCGCGATTGTGACAGTTCATGCAGCCAAGCTGTGGCCGTTCCTGATCGAACGTCTCCATCGTCACGTTCGCAAACGCTGATCCCGAGGCCGACCCCAGTCCGGGAAACGTGTGCGAGGCGTCGCCGCTCAAACTGGCGGGCACCGGGACGGACTGCTCCCCTTCCACGCGCGGCCACTGCGTCATCACGAGCTGATAGTTCTCCCAGATCGTGCCGCGCAACTGGCGCTCGTACATCAGATTGGTGTACGCCGTCTTCGGATGGATCGGCGACACCGGGGAGCGAGTCACGTTGTACGGCTTCACCGGCTCCTTCGCCAGCGGGACCAGGACCAGCGGATTCTCCGCAGGTGTGAGATCCGCGCCGCCGTTGTGCAGCGCGAAGAGGCCCGGCGCGCCAGGGCGAGCCGGAGGCGTATTGTCGACGTGCTCGAACGTAGACCAGATCCACTGCGGGCGCGTCGCCGTCTTCTGCACGATGTGCATCCCCAGGAGACCCATCGTCACCACCGAGCACTTTCCCGTGTTCGCATCCCGCAGCGTGACTTTGCGCGAATAATAGCGGCGCTTCTGCGCGTCTGTGAAGCCGTTCAGGTCGACCCACGCGCTCTTGAGCACCACGGACCCATCGGGGAATTGCAGGACGGGCTCAGCCGGCCGCGGACTGGGGACCTCCGGCAGTGCGCTCCGCAGATACAGCTTGTGCTTCACGATGTAATCGTACGCCGCCTGGTTGTACGACGTTTCGGTGCGGATGTACCTGCCGTTCTGCGCGGCCAGCGGCCCCAACATTTCGCCGGGTCCGAACTGTGCCAGTTCGTCGAGGCCCGAGAACGACGCGATCACCGCATCGCCGAAGCCGATCTTGGCCGCGCACGCGTTGTGACCTGGAGAATCGTAGCCATCGAAGTTTGCATCGGGCTCCGAACCGTCCTGATGAAATACCTCCCAGAGCGACTTGTACGTCTCGAACACTCTGGGACCGCCATCGGCCAGCTTCTTCACGGTGTCCGGCAGGCCCCGGTGTGCCGCCGCGGCGGGCCACATCAGCGCGACGAAGGCGCGCCAGGAGTAATCGTCGAAGTAATCCGTCGCGACGTCTGTGAAGTTGTGCGGGATGCAGACGTCCGCGGGCATCTCGCTCGACGACACGTTCGGCATGGGCTCGCGCGCACAGTTGCCCGCTGCCGCAAAGACTGGCGTGAGTACGCCTAAGCCCGCCGCCGTCAAGCCCACTGCTGTCCAGGTGAGAAGCCTGCTCCCGATCATTCTGAAATCAGCATATAATACGCAGCAAGACTGAGCGATGCTGTCACGACGTGATTTCGGAAAAATCGCCCTCGCGGGCGTGCCGCTGGCGCTAGGCGCGGCATCCAACAATGTCGTCCGCGTGGGGGCCCTCACCGAGAGCTTTCATGATCTGCCGCGTACCCCGGGCCGCGACAATGTTGACGACGTAATCCGCGTGCTCAAGGCGTCGGGGGTCGCCGAAATCGATCTGGCCTCGGCAAATACCGAGGCGCCCAGCCCCGATACCGGCATGCCTCCACCTCCGCCGCCCGGTCCCTACGGCGGTCCGCCCGCGGGATTCACGCCTGCCGAACTGGCAGCCCGGGCTCGCGCACTGCGCGACAATCTGCGTAAGTGGCGCCTCGCCACACCGGCGTCACACTATGCTGGTCTGAAGACTAAGTTCGAGGCCGCAGGTATCGCTGTGTACGCGATCTCGTTCCTTCACGACGATGTTTTCACCGATGAGGAACTGGAGGCCACGTTCGCCCATGCCAGGGCGCTCGGCGTCGAGGTGATCTCCTCGCGGGCTTCTATCGAGATGGCCAAACGTATCGAGCCGCATGCGGAACGTCACGCCCTCACAGTATCGTTCCGGAACGATCGCGAGACTCCGGCGCAACTCTCCGCGCTGGCTGCTCTCTCGCCGCGCTTCCGCGTGAATCTGGATATCGGCAATTTCACGGCAGCAAACCAGGAGGCGGTGGCCTACATTCAGGAGAACCACGACCGGATCACGCATCTCATCGTGAAAGACCGGACCCGAAACGGTGGCGGGAATGAAACCTTTGGATCCGGAGATACGCCTATCCACCCGGTCCTCAAACTGCTGCGCGACAAACAGTACCCCATCCGCGCGTATGTGGACTACGAGTACGTGGGGCTCGGTACGCCCCAGGAGGAGGTCCGCAATTGCATAGCGTATGTGAAAGCGGCCCTCGCTTGATCCAGGATTCCAAGGAGAATCACATGAAAACGGAAAGCATAAGCCTCGGGCATCGGCGCGATTTTCTGAAGATGGCGGCATTGGGTGGCGCTGCGATGATCTCCGGCGGCCTCCGCGAAGCGTTGGCCCAGACGTCGCCGGACTGGACGAAGCAGATCGGACTCGAACTCTTCACCGTCCGCGACGCCATGCAGACGGATTTCGAAGGCGTGCTGGCCAAGCTCGCCTCCTTCGGCTACAAGGAAGTAGAGCCCGCCAGCGGGTACAACAACATGGAGCCCAAGGAGTTTCGCGCCATGCTCGACCGCTACGGCCTTTCCATGCCCAGTACGCACTCCGGATTGCCTGCGGGCACAGATATCGAAGCGCGGCTGGAAGGTGGCCGGATCATGGGCCTCAAGTACGTGGAGAATTTTGGCGGCGGTGGCGGCGGACAGCGAGGCGGCGGACGTGGTCCCGGCGGGGGTGCACCGGGGGCGGTCGGTCCCGGTGGTGGGGCAGCTCCGGGCGGACGCCGTGGCGGTGGCGGTCAGGGCGCCGGACAAGGCGGTGGACGCGGTGCTGGCCAGACGGAAGAGAACGTGAAGCGCCAGGCCCAGACGCTCAACGAAAACGGCAAAGTGGCGCAGAAGTTCGGCATGAAGATGATCGTCCACAATCACACCATGGAGTTCGCTCCGCTCGCCGACAAGCCCGAGATGCATCCTTACGACATCCTGCTGGCCGAGACCGATCCTGCGCTGGTTACCTTGCAGCTGGATATCGGATGGGCGTCGGTGGCGGGTCAGGACATCCTCGCGATGTTCAAGAAGAATCCCGGCCGCTTCGAATGCTGGCACGTCAAAGACGCCAAGGGGATTAAGGCAATGCCGCCGACACTGACGCAGGGGCAACGCCAGCAGGCGGCCGACCTCGTCCCCGTAGGCCAAGGCGAAGTCGACTATAAGTCGATTTTCGCGCAGGCGTCACTGGCCGGCATGAAGCACTTCTGCATCGAGCAGGACAATGCAGCGTTGTGGGGCGATTCGGTCGCCGCCGCGCGCGTCAGTCTCAATGGGCTGGTGCGGCTGCTGTCGTAGTGTGGAAGTTCGGGTCCGGATGTAAGATTCGCTGCGATCGCGCGGTTCGCAACGAGCCACGACCGTAAGGGAGTGATTTTCGGAGCATTCGGTCGCGTCGCCTGCTTACGCGCGCTGCTCGCTGACGACGACCCACTTGCGCACGCGGATCGCAACGAGCCACGACCGTAAGGGAGTGATTTCGGAAGCGGTCGGGACGTCGCTTGCTTACGCGCGCGGCTCGCTGACGACGAGCCACTTGCCGATAGCGTTGTTCGCGACGAGGCACGACCGTAAGGGAGATTTTCGAAGCGATCGAGGCGTCACTTGCTTACGCACGCGGCTCGCTGACGACGACCCACTTGCGCAGGCGGATCGCAACGAGCCACGACCGGGAGGGAGTGATTTTCGAAGCGATCGAGGCGTCGCTTGCTTACGCGCGCGGCTCGCTGACGACCCACTTGCGCACTCGGATCGCAACGAGCCACGACCGCAAGGGAGTGATTTCGGAGCGGTCGGTACGTCGCTTGCTCAACGCGCGCGGCTCGCTGACGACCCACTTGCGCACTCGGATCGCAACGAGCCACGACCGTAAGGGAGTGATTTTCGGAGCGGTTGGGACGTCGCTTGCGAACGCGCGCGGCTCGACTCCGTGTGCATTGGTCTGCGGCTGTCCTCTTTCCGCAAACTGCTAGAACGCGATCGAATCTTTCTTGGCCTCGATCTTGGCTCCGTCGATTCCCGGTATCTTTTGCAAATCCGCCAGCTTCTCAAACTTGCCGTTCGCCTGGCGATAGTCGAGGATGGCCTGTGCATCTTTCACCGAAAGATCCAGGACAGCCTTGAGTTCCACCAGAGGCGCGGTGTTGATGTAAATCTTGGAGTCTTTGCCGAAGTTCTGCGCCAGGTAGTCGACGATTTTGGAGGATTCCGCCTCATTCGCCTTGGCGCCACGGTCCACCATGTCCGCCACCTGCTCCTCCCAGGCGTCGCGGTCGAGCCGCCTTTTGCGGAAATTACCGGCGCCATGGCATTCGAAACAGGCGCGCGCCACGAGGTCCTTGCCGGGACCGTCGGGCAACTGCTTCACCTCTTCGTCATCGGCCGCCAACGCCAGACACCCAAAAGCCAAAACCAGAACCGCCGCCAATTTACTGAGCATCGTTTTCCGCCTCTTGAAACTCCAGCACCAGTACCGTGATGTCGTCCGACTGGGCCGCTCCCTCCGTGAATGCTGCAACGCCCTCTTGAATGGCGTCGTGGATCACTGTGCACGACTCTGTGGCGTGTGCCGCGACAATCTCGCGCAGGCGCTTCTTTCCGAAAAACTCTGCCGCCGTATTCTGTGCTTCGGTCACGCCGTCGCTGTAAATGACCACTTTATCTCCGGGAAAGAGCAACTGTTCAGCCACCGGAAATTCGGCCGATACCATCAGTCCCACCGGCATGCCGGTAGCGTCGAGCGAGATCTGCTCACCGTTGGGGCGCACCACGATCGGAGGGCAATGCGCCGCATTCGTGTAGCTGAAACGCCCCCCACGTTCCAGGAGGCAGTAAAACACCGTGGCATACTTTTCGCCGCCGGTTCGATCGTTCAGAAACTGATTGAGCCGCTCCATGCGGTTGGTCAGAGCTAAAGGAACGTCTGTCGCGGTGATCAATGCGCCTTGCAAAAGCGACGCGAGCAGCGCCGAACTGACGCCTTTGCCCGACACGTCGGCGACAACGGCCGACCAGCAGTCGGCATTCACCGGTGCGGCATCGAAGTAATCGCCGCCCACCGCCAGCGAGGCCACACTACTGCCGCAGGCGCGGATCCAGCCGCTTACGGGAAGACTGCCAGGCAGCAGGCTCTGCTGAATGGTGCGCGCCAGGCGAAGTTCCTCTTCCAGCTTGTGCTTGGCGCGTTCTTCCTCCAGGAGACGCGCGTTTTCGAGCACCGTAGAGGCCTCGATAGCCAATGTCTGCAGCAGCTCGCGATTGCCTCCCGCCAGATCGGCGGCAATCATCCGCGAATCCATGTACAGCACGCCCACGGTTTCATTGCCGGTCAACAGCATGCGAGTGGTTTCGCCCTGCGACGTCCGGATGCGGACGAGCGGCACACAAATCGCGCTACGCAGCTCCAGGTCTGCGATGCTGTTCTGGGGTCGAACCAAGTCAGCGCTGAGCGGGTCGAAGTTCATGGACAGCAGCTCGCGCCGGTTCTGCAGGGCCTTGTGAATGACTTCGCGTGGCACCCGCAGATCGGTCTCCTTCAGGTGCTGGCCTCCGCGATGGCGGGCGACGCGAGTTTCCAGCCCCTGATCCGCGCGCAGCAGCAGAAAGCCGCGCTCGGCGCCGGTGATGGCCAGAGCGGTATCTACGACGGAAATGAGCACATCGTCAATGGAAAACGAACTTTGCAGCGTGCGCGCCAGGTCTAGAATCGCCCGGAGCTTGGCGAGATTGCCGCCGACACCCGGAGCACCTGTAGAAGATGGAGGCCTCTCGGCAGCCTGCACCTGATCCATCATCTTCTTCAGTTCGGCGCCATCCAGGGCGAAGATGAGCTGGTAGGAATCCTGGCCGCCGAACTCGATCTTGTCGGAGTTGCGCAACTCCTGGCGTTTTACTCGCTTTCCGTTGACGAAGGTCCCGTGCCGGCTGCCGATGTCCTCGAGCATGTAGTCGCGGTCTTCGACGAAGATGCGCGCGTGCAGGCGCGACACGCGGCTGTCGCGGAGGATGAGGTTGTTTTCGGGCTGCCGTCCGATGCTGAAGGGCAGGGGATCAACGCGCACGCGGGTTCGTTGGCCGTTGGGGTCGATCACCACCAGCGATGCTGGTTCATGCGGAGAGAGAGCGCCCGACGGTTTCATTTATGCGCGACGGGCACGCGGGGTTTTGGTCTTGCGCGGCGTGTTCTCGGAACCCCGCTCGCCGTTCTCCGCCGCGGCTTGACGAAGCTCCTCGACTTCCCTGGCTCGCAGGGTCTGACAATGCGCGCAGTATCCGCCCACTTCGGTCCGCGCCAACAGGATCTGAAATCCGAAGTGGCTCTCGATCTGTTTGCGCAGGCGCTGCAGGGGCTCCCCGAAAAACTCTTCGACCTTGCCGCATCGCAGGCAGATCACGTGGGCGTGTTCCTGTTTGAGCCGGGTCTCATAATAATGCTGGTCGCCCACATGGTGCATGAGATCCAACTCGTCGACCAGGCCGCCCGCTTTGAGCATCTTCAGAGTGCGGTAGACCGTGACCCGGTTGAGCTTCGGATCCTTCTCCTTGGCCATCTGATAGAGGCGCTCGGCATCGAGGTGCTCGCCCGTCTTGTCGATGAGCTCGAGCAGTATCTGGCGTTGACGTGTGAGCCGTACGCCGCGCTCTTTGAGCGATCCTTCGATGGAGTCTAAGGCCATAAGCCGACCTTACAATCTTAGCAAGTGGGGAGAACGCCGTCCCGCCAGCGTCCCGGTATTCGGGACGGCGGCCCCGACGATAGGCCACTTCCTTACCCTCGGGTACACGGAGGCCTATTTGCGGCCGGTTTCCCCGTCGGCTTTGCGAGCACCGCCCATGATGTCGGTCAGCGCGTAATTCCCCTCGTGGCAAGCGTACTCGTAGATCGGCCCTGCCGTCGCTGTGAACGGGTATTCGATCGTCCAGATCTTCGAGAAGGTTGAAGGATCGTCAATCGTGGCGCGGTACAGAATGGTGTTGGCATCGACCCGCGTGAATCGCTCGATCACGTGGAGATCTTCCGAAGAGCCATGGAAGCTGGTTTGATCGGTGAAGTTTGTCGTATCCACCACCAGGGTGTCGCCATCCCAATGCCCGATGGAGTCTCCCAGCCACTGGCGGACATTTTTGGAAGGATGCGTTCCGTTCATCCGGACGATGCGGGCATCATGCACCATCTCGACGAGAATCATCACAGTCGTGGGGGTCTGCACGATCTGGTAGTTGTTGTTGTAGAGCACCGGGAGCATGGGCGGTCCCGAGGTAGATCCGAACCCCAGGAGACAACGCTCGGCTAGCGGTCGCTGCGTCACTTTGTCGAAGCGGCCGTTGCGCATCAGCGAGCTCATGGCACGCTGCTTGGCTTCCTGCGTGGTGGGGGGCACCTTGCCATCGGGAGGATCGACGATCAGCGAGGTGCGCTTGACGCCATCAACGCGCGCCAATTCCGACCCGCGGTCGATGAAGAGGACGTTGTATCCGCCGGTGCCGTTCGATCCGGCAGCAGCGAGCAAAGGCGCTTCCGATGCGCCATCGACTTTCGCCAGCTCGTCGGCGGCATTCTTCTCGATGACCTTCGCTTCCGCGTCGCTGACGGTGGGCTTGTTGGCCAGCGCTGCCGGACGCTCCAATGGTGTGATGGTCGCGTTCGTCCAGATCCCCTGCAAGTCAGGGTGGCCGTCGGCCGTCCGCGGAATTGCGGACTTGGTTTTGGCAGGGGCAGGCGCTTTGGGAGTTTGCGCCGACAGCGTTGCGGCAAGCGCGCCCCCCAGCACGATGGATCCGAAAATTCGAAACCTCATGAGGTTGCCTCCTGCGGGTATGGCAACCCGCTATTGCTTCTTTTCCTCGTAGGGCGCACCGGTGCCGGTGGATCCCAGGAACAGCTTCCTGCCGTCGGGCAAAGTGATGTCGCGTCCATTGGCGCGGTTCGATCCATCCTTCGACTGGTATCCTTCCACAACGACGGACGTACCGACCGGGACCGAGGCCTTCGTGAAGCCGCGCCGCAGCAGGACGTTGGGACTTCCGGCTTCGATCATCCAACTCGTCACGTTGCCGTCCGATCCCTTTACGTCCACGTGGATCCAGGCGTGAGGATTGATCAATTCCACCTTCGATACGACGCCTTCCAGGTGAACCGGTTTCTTCGCATCGAACTCGGCCGCGAAAGCGTGGTGGGCGCGGGCGGGCGCCGTGGCCAGTGTGGCGCTGGCGGCGAGCAGAATGGCAGTCTGGATCTTCATTGGGATTCTCCTTTGGCTCACTTCTCGGTCTTCGTAAACTGGCCGTACATTAATTCTTCCGCGAACTCCACGCACTTGAATTCCATCAGGCGCGCATCTTTCTCCAGGTGACGGTAGAGCGGCATGCGGATCTTCCACGGACGCGAAAATGTCTTAGGATCTTCAATCGTGGCTTCGTAGGACAGCACGTCGGGGCCCATTGGCGTATAGCGCTCGACGACGTGCAGCGCGTCGCTGTGAAAGTCGCCGGCCCGGTCGAACCACGTGCGCTCATCCATGCCGGTCACGTCGATTACGAGTGTGTCGCCTTCCCAGTGGCCGACGGACTGGCCCATCCAGGAGTCGGCGGGTGCGGGCCCCGGATCTTTCAGGAAAATGTTGCGGACGGCGCCGTCGTATTGGTAGGCGAAGAAGATGGCTTTGTCGCTGTGCAAGATCTGGAAGGGGTAGGGCATGTAGGTGGCGCGCGGGACACCTGGAAGATAGCACTTGATTTCAGGGTCGGCTGCGAGGCGATGAGCGAAGTTCTCCTTCTTCTTCTCTTTAGCTGCTGGCAGGTACGGAATCTCTCCGCCTTCCACGACTCCTGGTCCGCCGGGCACGGCGCCCTCCGCGCCGAGTGTGGGAACGAGTCCGGGTTGTGAGGCATGCTCCTGCAGGTCCCAGTTGGCGGTATTCATGGCTTGCCAGATACCGTTGAGATTCGGCTTCCCATCAGGCATCCGTTGCAGCCTGGCAGTCTGTGCCCCGAGCGGAATAACTGCGCAGAACGAGGCGCAGGCGCACGCAATCACCGCCTCACGGAAAGGCACTCGCATGTGGTTGGTTCTCCCCATTGCTGCAGGCCGCCCCTCATAGAATGAAGCAAATCCCTACACAGGTTTGCGATTTGGCATGCAGGCTAACAGATGTGTTATCAGAGTCCCGCGGCAGAGTCAAGCAGTCGCGCCAAGGGTGATCGTCGATCTTGATTTTCGGCGCATTCCCAATGCATACTAAGTTGACTTACTGAGGCGTCTATATATGTCGTGGATTTCACGAATCGTCAGAGCATTGCGCCCCTCACGTGCCGCCCTCGATCTTGCAGACGAACTCCAGTTTCACCTCGATGAGCGTACCGAGGAGCTTGTCCGCCGAGGCACGTCTCGCGCCGAGGCTCAACGTCTCGCGGGACGGCAGTTCGGTAGTCCGCTGCGGCACCGCGATTCCAGCAGGGACGTGAAATCGGTGGTCTGGCTCGAATCGTGGCTTCGCGATCTGCGCTTCGGTCTACGCATGATCGCGAAGGACTGGAAAGTCAGCCTGGCAGCGATCGCCTCGCTTGCCCTTGCGATCGGTGCCTGCACCACCACGTTTGCGCTGATGGATGCGTTGATCTTTCGTCCTCTTCCGGTACCAGCACCACACCAGCTTGTGGATGTTGCCCGGCTAATGCCGTCGTTCTTCAGCCCTCAGAATCAGCCGCAGGAGTCGACGTCATTCAGCTATGCCCAGTATCAGGCCTTGTCGAACGCCGCAAACGGGCGAGCAGAGCTGTTCGCGATCATCACGGGCGTGAGTCTGAGGCTGTCCGAGGACTCGCACGGGGTTGGCGGGAGCGTTCGCTCGGAAGTGGTCTCGGGTAATGCCTTTCGCGTGCTCGGCCTTCGGCCTGCATTAGGCAGGCTGATTGAGCCGGAGGACGATTTCCCAGGCAACGCTAATACGGTCGCGGTCATCAGCTACGGCTTTTGGAAGCGACGATTTGGCGGCAGTCCGGCCGCAATCGGAGAGCGGCTCAGGATAGGAACGGAGTCCTTTCAGATCGTCGGAGTTGCCGCTCCTTCGTTTGGCGGTATTCAGCCCGGCTATCTGGTGGACGTCTGGATACCGCTCTCCGTGCCGGCGGACTCTCGAATGTTGAACGATCCCGATGCGGGCTTTTTGAGGGTGTGGGGCCGCGTGCGTCCCGACGCCAATCGCCTGCAATTGCGCGAGCGGCTGCAAGCCGTGATCACCAACTTTCTTCGCGAGCGCGTTCACATCAACCCGCCTCGAAACCTGCATGGACCACAGATCGAGCAATTCGTGAACGCGCCTCTGCGGCTCCGGGACGCCTCCAGCGGCGCCGATTCGATCTTTCGGCTTGAATTCCGGCGTCCAATCTGGATCCTCTCGTTGATCTGCGGCCTTCTGCTTCTGCTGGCTTGCTCCAACGTTGCCAACCTCATGTTGGCGCGGGCGTCGTCCCGAAATGCCGAGATGGCTCTGCGCATCTCGCTTGGTGCAGGCCGCTCCAGGCTCGTCCGGCAGATGCTCATCGAGAGCGGACAGATCGCCCTGGGGGCATGTATCCTCGCCGTGGGATTCGCCGCCCTGGCTGCACCAGCGATGGTTGCCCGTCTTGGATCACCCGAGGTGCCGGCGTGGCTGGATGTCGCGCCCGATGCCGCGGCCCTGGCGTTCGCCGTGGGAGTCAGCTTGTTCACGGGCCTGCTATTCGGCATTGTGCCCGCGCTGCGGGTTTCAGCGGTGTCGCCCGATGCCGCGTTGAGGTCTGGCGGAATGCAGCACTCGAGCCGCATGGGATCGCTCCGCTGGATGCTCGCCGCCGAAATCGGCTTGAGCGTGACCGTGTTGTTCCTTTCGGGGCTGCTCTTGCAATCATTCCGGAAGTTAATCGCAGTCGATCTCGGTTTCGATGCCCGCAATGTCATCTTGTTTGAATTAATACCGGAGCAACGCGAGAACCCGGGGACGCCCGTTGCCGGGTTGCTGGACGTGGTGCGCCATCTGCCCGGCGTGAAGGCCGCGAGCCTTTCGATACAGCGGCCGATGGGAGGCGACATGGTATGGATTCAGACGCCGATCATCCGCTTCCCAGGCCGCTCCAAGGAGGTAGTACGTCCTCGGGAGGTTCCCGTTTCCGCGGGATTCTTTGAGTCGATGCAGATCCGGTGGATCGCCGGACGCGACTTCCGTCCCGACGAGGGAGCGGGCGACTCTTCGCCGGTAATCGTGAATCAGGCTTTCGCCGATACGTTTTTTCATGGGCAAAACCCAATCGGGCTGCGCTTCGAGAAACTCGGCGACGATCCCGACCCAGTGCGGCAAGAGGTGATTGGAGTGGTTGGCAATGCCCGCTGGAATAACCTCCGCGAACCGGCCGAACCCTCGATCTACACACCGATTCACGAGATCGGCATCGCCACTTTGAGCATCCGGACCAGTTCGCAAGCTGCGCCGTTGATTCGGGGTCTTCGCAAGCAAATATTGGCGGCAGCACCCGGCCTGTCCGTGCGGACCAGCATTTTGCTGCAGGACCAGATCGACAACACGTTGACTCGCGAGCGCCTGCTGGCGATCCTCGCCGGCTTCTTCTCCGTGGTGGCGTTGCTGTTGGCTGCCGTCGGATTGTATGGCGTGATTAATTACGCCGCTCTTCGCCGCACTCGCGAAATCGGGATTCGGATCGCACTCGGGGCCCGTCCCGAAGCGGTCGTAGGTCTGGTCCTCTCGGATGCGTCTGTGTCCGTGCTGCTTGGCATAGGAGCAGGAATCGGGAGCGGTCTCGGCTTGGGGCGCTATCTCGCCTCGCAGTTATTTGCCGTCAAGGCAACTGATTTCTGGAGCCTTACGGTTCCCATAACGTGTATCGTGGCGGTTGGCTTCGCCGCCGTGCTGCCGCCGGCGCTCCGCGCCGCCAGCACCGACCCTCTCATCGCGCTGAAACATGAATGATCGAGGTGTGCCCTGGCTTATATACGGAGTCTCGGACCCTCCCGCCTCTCACTCCTGCCGCAATGCCACGGCCGGATCTATGAGCATGGATCTTCGCGCGGGGACGCAGCAGGCGAGGACCGCGAGACCTCCCAGCAGCAGCGGAGCGCCGATCAGCAGAACCGGGTCCGACGTGCTGGCGTTTGCCGCTCGTGCCACCGAGGAAAGAAAAGACGACAACACACGCGCCGTCGCCCAAGCACCCGCTAGTCCCAGGACGGTGCCGGCGAGCACCAGTGCCAGGCTCTCCTGCATCACCAGGCGGAGCACGTCTCCTCGAGTCGCGCCCAACGCCATGCGAATGCCGATCTCCCGTCCGCGGCGCGACACCGAATACGCTGCCACTCCGGCGAGGCCGACCGACGGCAGGATCAGTCCGAACAAGCCGACCCCGCCGTAGATCCATCCCGCCAACCGGAACAAATACAGCAAACGGTCGATCTGTTCCGGCATCGATCGGACATTGAACGGAGTGAGATTCGCATCCATGGCCGAGACTTCCCTGCGTACGGCACTCAGCACGTCGCCGCCCGGCGCAGACCGGACCAGAAGCGAAACCCCGAGAAGCGAGGGCTGCGCGTAATCGGAAGCTCGCAGCGGAAAGTAGATTACCGGCCGTGGTTTGTCGAGTTCGAGGGCCAGCTTGATGTCCTTCGCCACCCCGACCACTTCGAACACCCGATGCCCGGCCACGAGGCTGGCAGGGCGATGATCGAAGGTCCCCGTGGAATCGAGTCCCTTCCCCGGAGCGACTGCGTCGCTGCCGATCTCAATCCGCCTGCCCACCGGATCCATTCCATTCCAAAGCTCGCGTACCAGAGACTCGGTCACGATGACCGCTGTCGACGCCGCGGCCTCGTCTTCTCTACGGAATCCGCGTCCGGACACAATCGGAACGCCGAGTGTGTCGAAATAATCTCGTCCCACGACATCCCGGTGCGCGGTCCCGGCGAGTCGGGGACCAGCGGCGGCTTCGCCAGCACTGGAGAATGCGACGGAAGGATTGCCGTTGCTCGACATCGGCACCGATTCCGTGAGTGTCGCCGCGGTCACGGAAGGGAGCCGTTTCACGCGATCGAGAAGTTTCTCAAAGAAGTCGGCGGCACGCTCGCCTGTGTATCCATCGCGGACGGGGTCGAGCGAGAGCAGGTAGAGATTACGTGTATCGAAGCCAATTTCAATGCCCGAAGTCCTCTGAAATCCGAGCACCAGAAAACCAGTCAGCAGCAGGAGGGTAAGAGATCCCGAGACTTGGTAGAGTACCAGCAGGTTGCGCAGTCCGAGGCGCCGATATCGCCGGAAGCGGAAAAAGCTCGTGCCCTTCAGCGCCGGCGTAAGATCGGCGCGTGTGGCGTCAAGCGCGGGCGCCAGTCCGAATGCGATGCCTGTCAGCACCGTCACCAGCAGCGTGAAAAGAAGCGAATGCCAATCGGGCTGCAGATCGTAGCTCACCGGCATCGGGAATGGCATCTGCACGTGAGAAGCAAGGTGCATCAGCCATAGGGAGAGCACAAAGCCGAAGACACCGGCGCCCCCCGCCAGGAGCATGCTCTCGGTCAGCAACTGACGCACCAGTCGGGCGCGGCTGGCTCCCAGCGCCAGCCGGACCGCGATCTCTCTGCGGCGGTTTCCGGCACGCGCCATCAGCATGTGGGCGACATTGGAACAGGCGATCAGCAACACCAGGCCCACCAGCACCATGGGGAATGCGGTCACCAGCGGAAGATCCTGGGAACGAAGCGCGAGAAGTTTGCCTCCCGGCGCCAGCACTACGCGGCGGCCTTTTTGCCGCTGGTCCTCTTCGCCGTAGAACAATTGGAACTGGCGCGCCACCGTGTCGAGTTCAGCCTCCGCGCGTGCGGCGGTAACTCCGCGCTTCAGGCGTCCCACTACCAGGAAGATGTTCGCATCGCGCCGATCGAGCACCCCGCCGTCTAACTCTGGCGCGATGGCGGACGTGGTCCCTCGGAGAATCGGCATCCACACGTCAGCGTAAAAGATCAGAGGAGATGCGCCGAGGAATTCCTTCGGGCCCACGCCTATGATGGTGCACGCGCGTCCGTTGATGTGCAGCGTCTTCCCGATGACCGCGGGGTCCAGAGCCAAATGGTTCTTCCAGTATCGATAGCTGACTACCACCGTGTCGGGCGCTGGATTCGCTTCGTCGAAAAATCTGCCCAGCGAAGGCTGCACGCCCAGCGTGGAGAAGTAGGAAGGCGTCACCAGGTGTCCCCATGTCCGCTCCGTCTGCCCATTTTGCGAAATGCCGAACGGCACCGGGGCCATGTACGCGAACGTGTCGGAGAATAGGTCACTTCGCTCACGGTACTGTTGGTAGGTGGGGTAGGAGGTGGGAGATTGAATCGCTACCAGTTGCTCGGGTTGCGGGACGGAGGGAAGGTCGCGCAAAATCACGCCATAGAGTTCACTGAAGGCTGAGGTCGCCACGCAAATTCCGAGCCCCAGTGAGAGAATTGCCACCGCGGTGAAACCGGGCGAATCCGCCAGCGTTCGCAATCCGTGGCGCGCATCTTGAAGAAACTCGGCCAGGTGCTCGGCGGGAACGCGGATCGCCAGGTCGGCTAGCAGGCGGGCGAGTCCTAGTGTTCCGTGTTGCCGCCAGATGGATTCGATCGCCTCTTCGGTCACCTGCAGAAGCTCGTCGCCATAGGCATGCTTAAACTCAGATGGAAACGCCCGAGACAACGCGCGGTACACCCGCAAGCTCAATGCTACGTTTGGATTGGCCATTAGTGGTCTTACTCCTGCCGTAGCGCCACCGCCGGATCGATGCGCATCGACTTGCGTGCGGGGACGTAACACGCCACCAGCGCCAGAATCCCCAGCAGAAGCGGAGCGCCGATCAGCAGAACGGGATCGGATTGGCTCGTGCCGGCAGTCCGCGCGATTTGCGAGAGGGCGGCGGACATCGCGCGAATCCCGGCGCGCGCCCCGAGCAGGCCGATGACCGAGCCGATCGCGATCATGACGAGACCTTCCTTCATCACGAGGGCGAGTACGTTCTCACGGCGTGCGCCCAGCGCCATGCGAATGCCGATCTCCCGCCGGCGCTGCGAAACCGAATAGGCGGTGACACCCGCCAGGCCCACCGAAGCCAGAATCAGTCCGAAGATCCCGATGGATCCGTAGGTCCAAAGAGCGACTTTCACCGGAAACATTAGCTCGTCGATCTGTTCCAGCATGCTGCGGACGCTGAAGGGCCGCACTTTGTCGTCGATGGCGGAGATCTCGCGAAGAACCGCGCCGACTGTGTCGACGCCGGGCGCCGCTCGCACCGCCAGGGTCACGCCTTTCAGCGAAGGATGCTCATAGTCCTCCGGGCGCATGGGAGTGTAAATGATGCCAGGTGCGTCCGCAGGCACCAGGTCGAGGCCGGTTCGCGTATTTCGCGCCACTCCGATCACTTCGAACACTCGCGGCTTTCCGACCAGCCGGGAGTTGCCAACGCGGCCCCCTCCAAATATAGAGGTGGGGGCGTCGTTCGCGCCGAGTTCGATGTGGCGTCCGATGGGGTCCTCGTCCTTCCAGCAGTCGCGGGCCATCTTTTCGCTGACGATGACCACGGCTGAGTCGTTCGTTTCGTCGGTCGCGCGGAAACTGCGGCCTCGCACCAAAGGAATGCCGATGGTGTCGAAGTAGTCCCGGCCCACCAGATACTTTTGTCCCCAGCGAAACTGCTTCGAGCCGTCCGGTGCCGGCACGTAGATATGAGCGCCCGGCTTGCCGATCATCTGCATGGGAACGGCGTCCGCCAGAGTGGCCGAGGTCACCGACGGAAGCGTCTTCACACGGTCCAGCAGCTTTTGGAAGAAGGCGGCGGCCCGCTCGCCAGAGTATCCGTCGCGGATGGGATCGAGGCCTATGAGGTACAGGTTCTTGGCGTTGAAACCGACTTCGGCGCCACTGATTCTCCGGTGGCCGAGGACCAGGAATCCGGTGATGAGCAGCAGCATCAGGGAGCCGGCCACCTGGGTCATTACCAGCAGATTGCGCGTACTCAGCTTTCCGAACCTGCGGAATCGCAGATTACCCGTGTCCTTCAGCGCGAGCGTGAGGTCCGGCCGTGTCGCCTGGATCGCGGGCAGCAGGCCGAATGCCAGGCCTGTGAACGCGGTCAGGCCGAGCGTGAAGAGCAGAACACGCCGGTCGGGAGTGAGGTTCATCGTGAGGGGTACGGGCGACGGTATGGTCTCTCGTGAAGCCACTTGCATCAGCCAGGTGGCCATCACCAGCCCCAGGAGTCCCGCCGCCAGCGCCACCAGAAGGCTCTCGGTCATCAACTGTCGAACCAGGCGAGCCCGCCCGGCCCCCAGAGACAGCCGGACTGCGATCTCCTTGCGCCGGTCCGCCGCGCGCGCCATCATCATGTTCGCCACATTCGAACTGGCGATGAGCAGGATCATACCCCCGAGCACGATGAAGAAGCCCGTGTAAAAGGACAGGTCCTCCTTGCGGATGGGCATGAGTTTGCCGCCGGGATGCAACTGCACGCGCTGGCCGGGCCGGTCCCTCTCGGGGTCGGCGTATTCACGCTCCAGTTGGCGGGCTATCGTTTCCAGTTCGGCCTCGGCGCGGGGTACGGAAACGCCCGGAACGAGGCGGCCGGTGACATAGAAAATTGCCTGATCGTGCCGTTCCAACGCGTGGTCGGCAATCTCGGGCATGGAAAAGCTGGGCACAAGGCCTACGGGAAGCCACAAGTCCGCGCCGAACATCATGGGCGAAGCCCCCTGGAAGTCCACGGGCCCAACTCCGATGATGGTGCACGACTGTCCGTCAATGCGCAGCGCCTTGCCCACAATCGACGGGTCGGAGCCGAGATGCGATTGCCAGAACCGGTTGCTGACCACGACTGTGGGCGGCTTACCGGGTTGCTCTTCGTCGGGAGTGAAGGTCCGCCCCAGGGACGGAGTGACGCCCAGAGTGGGAAAGTACGAGGCCGTGACGATGTGTCCCCAGGTTCGTTCGGTGCGGCCTTCGATTGAGACGCCAAACAGCACGGGCGCAGCGTAAGCCATGGTGGCGGAGAAAAGGTCGGAGCGGTCGCGATAACGCCGATAATCGGTCCATGCCACCGGCGACTTCAACAGAAACAGACCATCGGGATTCTGCACCGCGGGGACATCGCGCAGGACCATGCCGTTCATCTCGCTGAAGGCGGCGGTCGCAACCCCGATACCGAGCGTCAATGAGATCAGCGCGACGGCGGTAAATCCAGGCGATCCAGCCAGCACGCGCAGCCCGTAGCGCAAGTCCTGCCGGAACTCGGCAAGATACTCGACCGGTATGCGGATTGCGATATCCAGCAGGAGACGGACGATGCCGAGCACGCCGTGCCGGCGCCAGATAGACTCGATGGCATCCTCGGTCACCTGGACCAACTCGTCTCCGTAAGCGTTTCTGAATTCGTAGGGGAAGGCGCGTGCCAGCGCGCGGTACAGCCGGAGACCGATCGCCACCGGCTGGTTGGATGGGTGATTCATGACTCCGCCTTCTTTTCGTTTAAACCCTTGGAATGGATGACGCGTACCAGGTCTTCCAGTCTCGCGCTCTCGGCCGCGAGCACCCGGCGGCCAAGCGGCGTCAGCCGGTAGTAGCGACGCCGGGCGTCATCCATTTCAGGGGTAGGGCGCACTTCGGACTCCTCGATCAGTCTCCCGTCGATCAGCCGTTTGAGCGTGCCATAAAGCGTCGCCGGCCAGAGCCGGACTTTGCCGCCGGTCCGGTCTAGCACTTCCTGCATAATGCCGTAGCCGTGCTGGTCCTCATGGGTGAGGGAAAGAAGGACGTGAAACCAGTGCGGCTTCAGCGGAAGGAAGCTCTCCGGTGGGGGCTGATCCTGTTTCATATAGATACTGATCAGTATATATATCGATCAGGAAGAGAAGTCAATGGGGAAAAAGCGGGGATAGCGAAGTTTAAAAAGGCGAAGCCCTCGTTTAGTGGTAGAAGATGAACACGCCGTGGGGAAATACTCCACCCGCGTTTAAAGTCTCAGTGGTTACGACAATCTGGGGCAGCACTTCGGAGGGAATGACAGTGGGGAGCTGAACATCGATCCGCTGGACGCCCTCGACCATCTGCGGCACATCGCCTACGTACAGAATCGGAAACGTGATCGAGCTGTCGTTCAAGCCCACCTGGATCGGTAATGCGGGTTTCGACGTGGCCGTCGTTGGGATGAAGCCATCCAGCGGCATTGGCGTCAGCGGGCCGAGGCCGGTCACGTAAATCGACAGGGTGGAACCAAGGGAAGCTGGATTGGCGGGACCATTCAGGCTGCCATCCTGGTTAAAGATCACACCTGCCCCGCTGCCCGCTCCATTCTGCGTGAAAATGCCGGGGGATGCTGGCGCCGCAGTCGCGGAGAATGTGCCCATGGGGACTCCGGACCTCACTACCGCAATGTCTACCGTGCCCGCAGATGGCGCTCCGAATGGCGTCACCACATTGATCTGGTTCCGGGAAGCGTACAGAATCGGCGCAGCGATTCCTCCGACGAGGACCTCAAGTCCGTTCAAGTCCGGCGAAACCATGCCGGCAGCGGTGAGTTGCTGGCCCGTTGGCACATCCGGTCCGATAGATGGGCCAAAGATGGTGATGATCATACCTGGAGAGATCGGTCCGTAGAGCGTGGCAGCGTTGGCTACACAGGTGATATGCGGCGGCTGCGGAGCAGTCAGGTCGATGGTCTGATATAGGCTTGCCGAACTGGAAATCCGGACTACGCCCGATGCATCCAGGCTGAGAACCCCATCCAGCATAGTTCCATAAAGGAGTTGACTTCCATCCGCGCTCAAGTGCTTGACGTCGGCGTGCACATCGTAGAAATTCGGAACACACGGGGCGAGAGCGTCGGCCGTCAGGAGAGGTGGACCGCCGTAAATCGATCCGCTATAGAAGCCCCCAAGGACCCAGACCGTGCCATCAGATGCCGGAAGGAGCCTTCCTGCGCCTCCATTTGGGTCGCCCAAATAGGTGAGATAGACGCGTGCGCCGGTCGCGCCATCGAGCCTCGCAACGAAGCCTTGGTCGCTCATAGGAATGACTGGGAGCGGGACATCGAAGGCGCCAGGGCTGACCGGCAGGTCCGGAGCATACGTCCAGCCAGCTATGTAGACATCGTCTGAGGGTCCAATCGCAATTGCGGAAGACACGCTGTTATAGGTTCCGCCAAACAAGGAAGAGAACTGGAGTGACGATCCGGTAGGATCGAGCTTGGCCACAAAGATGTTCTCCCGGGCGACGGAGTGCAGGAAAGCGCTGGATGTGGCCGGAAAATCCGGCGAAGCGGTATACCCCAACACAGCAATGCCGCCATTGGAATCGATCGCCAGCCCCGTTAGATAGTCAAGATTCGAGCCTCCGAAGAGAGTGGAGAAAAGTAGAGCGCCGGTCGCGGGATTCAACAGGAATACGAAACCGTCGAGGCTGGCGACAGGGCGGGCGTGCAGGTATGCGCCGGGGGTGGTGGGGAAGGCCGTGCCGTCGGTAGTGCCTGCGACATACACGTTTTCGTGGGCGTCCAAGGCAATCTGGGCGATGGAGGTGAAGCCCATGCTGAAAGTGTCGCTGAAAACCAGGCTGGAACCATCCGCCGAGAGTTCGGCGATGAAAAGTACCTCGCCGTTGCCTGCTGGCGGCAGGCCGGAGATGGAGCCGGTGGACGGAAAGTCCGGTGAAGTTCCTCCGGCGAGGAAGAGATGCCCGGCTGCATCGATTACCGCGCTGCTGATTCCATCATTCCCGCTGCTCTCCAGATAGGTCGCATACAAGACGACGCCATCGGGGGAAAGCTTCGCCGCGAAGCTATGCTGGCAGGGGATCTGCTCGGTCGCAGGCGGGTGAAATCCAATCGTGATGGTTCCGCAAATTCCGCCTTTGAACTTAGTCTGAAAAGCGCCAGGAGTAACGGGGATCGTGTCGGCTGCGACCGTTCCCGCCACATACATGTTTCCTTGCGCGTCGAAGAGCGTTGTCCCGTGAGCCCACGGCGGCGTCCCGGCCGCATCCGCCAAGGCCGTGCCTACCCACACCAAGGCGAGAACCGCTGACGACTGCAGGTAAACACGCTTCACAGAGAAACCAGGCCCAATCTGTTACCACCTCTACTCTAAGACCTAAAGATCCGATTTTCAACGACAGGCCCGGAAGTTGAAATTTTCAACGACAGGCCCGGAAGTTGAAATCCGTGCAGAATACCTTCCACGCACGGGCCTCGCGCGCCGTCATAATATGTGTATTGGAGAGTTATGCAAAATCGTAGACAACGTCGCGGATTTTCCTTGATCGAATTGCTGATCGTGATCGCGATCATTCTCGTCATCATCACCATCGCGGTACCGAAATATCAGAAAACGCAGATCTTCGTCCGCGAGACGGCGGCCATGAAGGCGATTCAGACGATCCATACGATGGAAATTCAGTACCAGTCCCAATACGGGCGGTTCGCGGCGTCGCTTACCGAACTGGGCCCGCCAGCCAGTGGCGCACCTAGTCCGGCTGCCGCCGATCTGATCAGCACCGACCTGGCGAGCGGGCTTAAGGGGGGCTACAAGTTCACGGTAGCAGGCACGCCGGGAGGCTACACCATCAACGCGAATCCGGTGGTCTATGGAAGCGATGGCACCAAGACCTTCTACTCTGACCAGACCATGGTGATCCGCGAGAACTACGGACCGGAACCGGCTACCGCCAGCAGCAAGGAGCATGGTACGGCGGCGGACTCGACCGCTCCAGCCGGTGGCGGCGCGGCTCCTGCACCCGCGAAATAGGCTTCGACTCTACGCGTGGCGTGGAGATCATTTTCCTGGCAGACGCGGCGGCATGCGAAGAGCGTCGACATGGGTGTCGACGCGGCAAAGAAGAGTCTTTGCGCCACGTCATATACTATCTGGATGCGTGTATCGAGATTGCTTTGGATGGCAGGGGCCATGTTGTCCCTGGTGTGCGCCTCGCCTGCCGCGGAGAGCTTTTCGCTCCACGATGGCGACCGGGTCGTGTTCTACGGTGACAGCATCACCGACCAGCGCCTCTACACCACCTTTGCGGAGACCTACGTGGTCACGCGCTTCCCGCATCTCAATATCTCATTCGTCCATTCCGGCTGGGGCGGCGATCGCGTAACCGGTGGAGGCGGCGGTCCCGTCGACGTGCGAATCTGGCGCGATATCCTCCCTTACAATCCCACCGTCGTCACCATCATGCTGGGGATGAACGACGGCCGGTACCGCGCATTTGACCCACAGATCTTCGACGAATTCTCCACGGGCTACAAGCACCTGGTTGAGACCGTGAAGAAGCAGATGCCCAACGTGCGCATCACGCTCATCCAGCCCTCTCCGTATGACGATGTCACGCGCGCTCCGACGTTCGAAGGCGGCTACAACAAGGTGCTGGTGCGCTACGGCGAGTTCCTCAAGCAGATGGCCGCCGAACAGAAGCTTGATCTTGCCGACCTGAACACCTCCGTCGTGGCCGCGCTGGCGAAGGCCAACAGCACGGATGCCACTGCCGCCGCCAAGCTGATTCCCGATCGCGTTCACCCCATTGCGGCGATCCATCTGCTCATGGCGGAGGCCCTGCTGCGCTCGTGGAATGCTCCCGCTGTCGTCTCGGACGTGGAGATTGATGCCGGCCGGAACGAACCGATTCGACAGATCAACACGCACATCTCGGATTTGCATCGGGGCCGGGGAGTCTCCTGGGTCGAGACTGACGACGCTCTCCCGATGCCGGTCGATATGAAGGATGCGAACACCGCGCTGGCGGTCCGGTCGTCCGACTTCGTGGAGGCACTCAATCAGGAGCTGTTAAAGGTGCGCGGGCTCGCGAGCGGGCAATACGCCTTGAAGATCGATGGCGAAGCAGCCGGTACATTCACCGCGGAGCAGCTCGCCGGCGGGATCAATCTGGCGATGCTTCCGACCCCGATGGCGCGACAGGCGGCGGACGTCCACGCGCTCACCATCCGTCACAACAACATCCACTACACCCGTTGGCGGCAGATTCAGGTGCCCATGGAGAAGGACAACACCGCGCATCTGTTGAAGGCCCTCGACGCGCTTGACGATCTCGAAGCCGACCTGCTGAAGGAGCAGCGTGCTGAGGCACAGCCTCGGCCCAGGCATTTCGAAGTCGTGCCAGAGTAGTTAACGATCTGAAGGTCCTTCGTCGCAGCCCCGGTCCAGTAGAATGCTCGCTATAATCGGAGTTCTTTCATGAGCTCGATTGCCGTGTCCAGGCCTGCAACGTCGAACCTGCGATGGATCGTCTGCGGCCTCCTGTTTTTCGCCACTGTGATCGCGTACGTCGATCGCGGCGTACTGGCGTACCTGGAAAAGACCCTCGAAGGCATTATCGGATTCAACGCCAAACAGTACAGCTATATGACTGTGGCGTTTTCGGCAGCCTATGCGTTGGGCCTGGTGGGAGCCGGCCGGCTCACCGACCGCCTCGGCACGCGCCGCGGATTTGCCTTCGCCATCGCCATTTGGAGCGTGGCGGCAATGGCGCCGGGCGCGGCTTCTTCGGTGGCCACGTTTGCCTTCGCGATGTTCTTTCTGGGCTTTGGGGAAGCTGCCAATTTTCCGGCATGCATCAAGACGGTGGCCGAGTGGTTTCCCAAAAGCGAGCGCGCCCTGGCTACCGGCATCTTCAACTCCGGCGCCAATGCGGGCGCGGTGCTGGTGCCGATTATCGTCCCGTTTTTGGCGGCCTGGCTGGGATGGCGCGGCGCGTTTGTGGGCTGTGGATCGCTGGGATTTGTCTGGCTGGCGTGCTGGCTGCTGATTTATCGCAAGCCAGAAGAGCACCCGAGTATTTCTGCGAGAGAATTGGGCTTCATTCAAAGCGATCCGCCGGAGAAGATCGCCAGCGTCCCGTGGCTGCGCCTGCTGCCATTGCGCGAAACCTGGGCCTTCGCACTCGGCAAGTTTTTCAGTGATCCCCCGTGGTGGTTTTACCTGTTTTGGCTGCCCCGCTACCTGGAGGAGCGATTTCATCTCAACCCCGCGCAGAACCGCCTTCCGGTCGTCACCGTGTACGTGATCTCCGCGATCGGCAGCGTGGCCGGCGGATGGCTGGCAGGGGCCATGTTGAAGCGTGGCCGCAGCCTGAATTTCACGCGCAAGACTACGCTCTTGCTTTGTACCGTGGTGGTGTTGCCCGTCTTGGCCGCTCCTTTTGTGCACGAGCTTTGGGTCGTGGTCGCACTCGTTGGATTGGCGATGGCCGCGCATCAGGGCTGGTCGTGTAACCTCTTTACGCTTCCCTCCGACATGTTCCCGAAAGCCGCGGTCGCAAGTGTGGTGGGCATCGGCGGAATGATGGGAGCGGTGGGGAACACACTGTTCCAATTCGGCGTGGGTCGGGTGGTGGACGCTACGCACAGCTATGTGCCGGTGTTCGTGGCCGCGGGTTCCCTGTACCTGATCGCCCTGCTGGCGATTCATCTTCTGACGCCGAAGTTGGCACCGGCCCGATTGGATTAAGCGTGGCGGCTCGCTGGCGGCTGTTCGCGGCGCTCGCATTTCTTTTCGCGCTGACCGCGGTCTACTACCGGCAATTGACGCTGCAGACGGGATACACCTGGCTCGAGAATCCTGACCAGGCTCTGCAGGTTCGCCCCTGGCTCGATTTTGAAGCGCGCGAATTCCATGCGGGGCGGGTGCCGCTCTGGGACCCCTACCAGGTTGGTGGCCAGTCGCTGATCGGACAGGTGCAGCCAGGGCTTGCGAACCCGCTGAACTGGATCTTGTTTGCCATGCCTCTGCGCGACGGGCACATTCCACTGGCGACGCTGCATTGGTATTGGGTACTGATTCACTGGCTGGCGGCGGTCTTCACCTTCGCGCTTTGCCGCGATCTCGGTGCCGGCATCGGTGCGTCCCTCTTCGGCGCGTCGGTGTGGGCGTTTGGCGGCTTCATGGGGCATTCGGCGACGCCCCAATTCCTGATGAGCGCGTTGTTCCTTCCGCTCGTGCTGCTCTTCTTTGCGCGGGTGTTTCGCGGATGCCGTCCGCGCGCCAACGCGGCGCTTTGCGGCCTTTCGATGGGACTCGCCTTCCTGGGAGGCCACCACAACATCCCGATTTACAGCGCAGTTCTGATGGGCGGATTGTGGGTCTGGTACCTGGTGTCTCCTGAATGGCGCCGCCGCGCGGGACACGCACTCCTGTTCGCCATCATTTGCCTGCTGATCTCCTCGCTGCAGATGATTCCCGCCGTCGAGTACGGACGCCGCGCCGTCCGATGGGCGGGCACGCCCGAGCCGCAACATTGGAAAGACCGGATCCCCTACAACGTGCACGCCGAGTATTCCCTACTGGGCCGAAGCATCCCGGGGATGGTGGTGCCGGGGCTATCTCTACATGCCAATCCATGGGTCGGAATCACGGCGCTTTCTCTCGCGCTCGGCGCGATCTCCTGGCGATGGCGTTCGCGGCGTGTCCGCTTGCTCGGAGCAGTCGCGCTGGGTGGACTGTTGCTGGCTCTGGGAGCGGACTCGCCCGTGCATCGCCTGGCTTATTTGTTTGTCCCCATGGTGGAGAAGGCCCGCTATCCGGCGATGGCGGTGGTCATTTCTCAGGCCGCACTGGCGGCATTGGCCGCGCTCGGTGTGCCGGCTTCACGCAATTCCAAAGCGGTGAGCCGCTGGCTTTTGGGATTTGCGGGCGCGATTGCGGCCATTTACGGCGCCCTGGCACTGCTGCACCGGGCTCCCACGGCACATCCCGCATGGGTCATCGGCGCCGTCGCCTTGGTGCTGGCGGCGGTGCTGCGGTGGTGGCCGAAATCGTGGACCCACTGCCTTCCTTATGCAGTTCTAGTCTTGTTCCTGATCGAGTCTACGACAGTCCCACTCCCCATCCAGCAAATGAATCAACCGGGCTCGCTCCTGAATCCAACCGCGGAAGAAGAGGACATCGCCGAGTTTCTCCATCGCCAACCTGGCTGGTTTCGGGTGCAGATCGATGAGGACGCAGTGCCGGTCAACTTCGGCGATTTCTATTCGGTCGAACAGACGGGCGGGTATGTGGCGTCGATGCCGGCGAGCACCCTCGCCATTCTGGGCGACCAGCGCACGCCGCGCTGGTTTGGAGTTCGCTACTTTGTCGGGAAAAAACCTGCGAATCCGCAGCAAACGGAGGTGTTTCAGTCGCGTACCGGGCTAAGAGTTTACGAGAATCCCGGAATTTCAGAGCCAATTTGGATCGATCCGGTGGGAGCGTGTGAGTCCTCGGGGGCTGTTACCCTGGCCGGGCGAACGCCTGATGCGGTGAGGATCGACGCCGACGCTCATTGCGCCGGCCGGCTCGTGGTGGGCGATCCGTATTATCCGGGATGGCGCGCCAGGGTGGATGGCAAGCGCGTTCCCATTCAGGAATATGCCGGGGTGCTGCGTGCCCTTCCTTTGACGCCAGGACGACACTCCATCGAGTTCCGGTACCGGCCCGGATCGGTCTATTGGGGAATCGGGTTGAGTTCGATGGGTTTACTCCTCACAATCCTGATCTGTTTATACGACCGAACCGGTGTGTACGCGCACAGTCCTCATGACAGTTCAGTTGCCGCGCGGTGAATCCGCCGTTAGAATCAGGATGCATGTCAGAAGAGGAAGTTACTAAAACTGTTCTCGTGGTTGATGACGAACCTGAGATCCGCAAACTTGTCGCCGCCATGGCTGGTCAGTTTGGATATGCGGTGATTACCGCTGACAGCGGCGAGCACGCTTTGACTCTTTTCAAGAATCACAAGGATCCGATCGAGTTGCTCATCACTGACGTGGTGCAGCCTGGTATGAGCGGGCCCATGCTGGCGGACCGCCTGCTCGCCATCAAGCCCGATCTCAAGGTCCTTTACATGTCGGGATACGACAACACCTCGGTGGTTCAGAAGTACGTCGTCGAGAGAGGGCATTCCTTGCTCACAAAGCCCTTCTCTGCGAAAGACTTCCGATCCAAAATGGAAGAACTGCTTCACGTCAAGGCCGTGGCGTAGCGGGCTACTCAAAAGGGTCGAAGACGCTTGCTGACGCGCTCGGCTCCCAGCGTTTCCACCCCCTGTTGGCAATGCTTACTCGACCTTCGATCGGTGAGAAGCTGTAAAAATCCGACTGTCCCACATAGCTATGGGACATCGATTGCTTCACCGCGCGGCTCGCAAGCGCACGTATGGCGCGAACTTACGAGCCGCGACCGTAAGGGAGCGAACCGGCACCTAAAACAGGACGTCGAAGTCTGCGGTGAAACGCCGTCCGCGGCTTCCAAAGAACACCCCGAATGCCTGGTCGCCGGTGTTCCAGTGCAAGGCTTCCGGATTGAAATGGTTGGTCAGATTGTAACTGCTGATGGAAAGCCGCACGGTGTGCTTGGGATCGATCTTGATATCTTTGGAGAATCGGGAATCCAGCGATAAGAAGTTCGGGTAGCGGTTATGGTTCGGAATTCCTACGTAATTCTGCGCCGAGTCGAAGGCAGAGTACGCGAACCCGTCGCGATATTCCAAAATCGGTGCGATGCGGAAGCCTGCCGGCAACTCCGCCGTGCCCCACGCTAAAAACCGGCTTGGCAGATCGCCTGGTAGTCTGCCGTACTCGTTGGGCCGGATGATCGCCTGCGGGAAACTCCCCAGATAATTGCTGAACTCGTTCAAATCGCCGTGGGCGCGGTTGCGGACGTACGAGAAGAACGCCTGGTATTTCGCGACGGGCTGCAAACGCGCCGTCAACTCAAACTGGCGATAGCGCGAGTTGCCCGACCCGGAGAGTTCGTTTTCGCCGATATTCGAGACCGGGTCTGGCGCAATCTGAGTCATTGTCACCAAGCCATCCGAAATGCTCCGCAAATAGCCCACACGCAGCTTCAACATGCGGGTGACACTCTGCTCGATCTGCAAACTGCCGGTGGCGGCGCGCGGCGAGAAGTTACCGTCCACATTCTGATGGAAAACCCAGGGTCCCCGTGTGTTGACCTGTCCCAGCGCGTTCAAATAAAAGAATGGACCCGCCGAGATTCCGCCGTTCGGGTCAAACAGAGTGATCATCTCCTTGGGGTAGTGATTGAAGGAGTAGACATCCAGCGGTACGCGGTCGTAGAAGAAGCCGAAACCCAGGCGGACCACTGTCCCGGTATTCGCCCATGGCGCCCACGCGATTCCCGCCCGCGGCGCCACGCGGAAACTGTGCGACACCACCTGCGATTCCGTCCGTAAGCCTAAGTCCGCCGCCAGGCGTGAGGCGATTGTCCAGTGATCCTGGCCGAACACCGCATATTCGGTGTCGGACATCTCGAAGGGCCGGCCGCCAAAAAACGAGATCTGCTCGAGGCGGACGCCGCCCGCGTTCAAGACGTCGACCGGACGCTGATGCACTTCCCCGTCATCGTCGCTTCTCGCGATATAAGAGCCGACCTTGAAGTTGTGCTCGCCCCACCGCTTCACCGGGGCGAACGAGTAAGTTGGCTGCCATCCTACGCGCCAGGCCGAGCGGCTCTGTTCCGAAAAATAATTGCCCGAGTTGCCGGCCGGCGCGATGGTCAGGTCCTGCGGCCCACGCGACCACACGCCAGCGTCAAACCGGGTTGTGGAGAACGTGTTTTCGAGCAGCCCACCGGCGAGCGTCAGGCGGTCAGTCAGCGTGCCCGTGTAGTTGTGAGTGCTCGCATCGGGCACGGTGGGTTGCGGGTCGAAGTAATCGAGATTGACGAATCCCATGCGCTGCGGCGCGACATGAACGGTCGCCGTCAACAGGTGTGTCGGGGAGATGATCCAATCGAACTGCGCAAAGGAATTCACGCCCGCCTTCTTGGTCTGGTTGAAGGGGAAGGGAAGCGTGTGAATTTCGATATTCCGTACTTCGTATTCCAAGCCTTCCGAGAAGTACAGCTTGCCCTTGATCAGGGGACCTTCGACGTTAAGCCGTGGCGTGGCATCGCGCAGACCACGCAGATGATAGCTGCGGATCCGGAAATCCGGGAAGGGATCGTTGATCTCCCATTTCCACTCGTCGCCGCCGCGCCGCGTTTCCACCGAAACCAGGCCCGACGAGAAGCGTCCGTATTCCGCCAGAAAGGGCGTCTGGAAAACGTGCAAGCTCTCCACGCTGTCGATCGGGACCGTCAGACCGAACTGCCCCGTCGCCGGATCGGTCACGTCCGCCGAGTTCACGATCAGCGAGCTGCGATGTTCGCCGGCGCCCGAGATCTGCAGGTCCCCCGTAGGCGACCGGACCACTCCAGGCACGAGGGGCAACGCGTCCGCGACCGTCGCAGGCCTGCTGGGCAACTCCTTGGCAACTTTTGTGGAGATCTGCGCGGAAGTTGTGGCGCCCTGGGCGATCTCGTCCGCGGTGGCTTTCACCTCGATGCTGTCGTGCTGTGAGAGTGCGGGGACCAGAGTCAGGTCCACCGTGGCGGATCCGGGCTCAGAGAGTTCGATATTGGTTTTCTCCAGACGTTCGAAGCCGTCTTTGCTGGCAGCTAGCCGGTATCGGCCGGAAGGCAACTGCGGAAATGCGGCTTCGCCCTTTGGATCGGTTTCTGCTTTGGAAGTGTTGCCCAGACTGTCGGTGAGTTCGATGCGGGCACCGGAAATCGGTTTGCCGTCGCGATCGGAAACCCGGACTTCGATCTGTTGCGTCTGCCCTGCCAACCAGCCAGCCTGCCCGAGTAGAAGGCACAATATCCCCAGGATGCGCCACGGACACGCTCGCACGGTTAACACTATGTCTGATGATAGCTCTTTGCACCCATTGGCCTCCACCCCCAGATGAGGGGTAAGCCTTGAATCTTTTGGGCACATTCCGAACTGATCCGGCATAGTCCTGAGAGTTGTGTTACTGTGTGGAACCGGAGAAAAAACCCGTGAAATCCAAACTGATCGTGACTGCTCTACTCGCTGCGGCGTGTGCCCTGCCTGCCGGGGATCCTCCCGGACTCTTCGTCTGGAAGTCGGCCGAACTGAAGGCGTTTTCCAAGAGCCTGGCTCCCAAGATCGACGCCAAAAAGGTCGCTACCCAACAGATAACGGCATATGGGAATTACTCGTTCATGGTGGCGCACCGCGAGGGCTCGGGAGAGGCGGAATACCACGCCACGCAGGCCGACATCTTCATGGTGCAAAGCGGCGAGGCCACGCTGGTGTACGGCGGCAATCTGGTGGACGGGAAAACGACCGCGCCAAACGAGATGCGCGCGCCCTCGATCTCGGGCGGGATGGAGAAGAAACTCGGGCCGGGCGACGTGGTTACAATCCCCGCTAAATTGCCTCACCAGGTGAAGCTCGATGCGGGCAAGGAATTCACCTATTTCGTAGTGAAGGTGACGCAGTAGGTTCATTCTTTCCAGAACAGCTCGGCATCGGAGCGGCGAACGTAGTTGGCGTCGAGTGCCGCGGGATCGGGGCGCTCGCCCGCCTCGAGCCGGGCCAATGCCAGCTTGCCAATGGCTGCGGCAAGGAGAGGTCCGGCCGTCACGGTAGGCGTTTCTTCGAATCGGGTGCCGGACAAGAAGCCGCGGAACGGCTCGAAATTTGACGAAACGAACTCCAGCGGGCAGTCCGGCAGGGTTGCCAGCCAAGCCGGCAGCTTGGCCACTACTTCGGGCGCAACTGGTTGATTTTGTGAGTTGTACAGGCCTCCGTAGATATCCCCGCGTCGCGCATCCATGACCACGGCACGCAAACGGGCGCTCCCAAAAGTGGCCAGCGCCTGAAGATTCGACACTCCGATCGCAGGCCTACCCGTCGCTTCAGCTAGTCCCTTGATGCACGCCAATCCTACGCGGATGCCGGTGAACGATCCAGGTCCCGATGCCGCCGCGAAGGCATCGAGCGAATCGAGCGCGACTCCGTGGCGATCGAGCAATCGCGAGAGATGGGGGTACAAGACGTGCGCGAATCCAGTGGGAGCGTGGATCTCTACCTCTTCCAGGATTTCCGTTCCACCGCCTGCGCGCCGCAACAGGGCCACGCTGCCGATTTCGTGAGTGGTATCCAACGCTAGAACGAGGGCGCCATTCGGTGGTTGCATCACGTTTATGGATTAACCGTGAACGCACTGTCGACTTCGTAGACTTTGCCGTTGGCGTTCATGCCATAGACGCGAAGGTGCATCAGCGCCGGGTAATTGGTCGCGATGCTGTGAGGCGGCTGCATCATGCCTTTCTGGCTGGTGGCGAGAACTTTGTACCCCTGATGATCGGTCGCCACTTCACCCATCCACAACCATCGCATGACCCGCGTCGCGCGCGATTCGCGAGTGAGCTTGGCCGAATATGGCGTGGGCTTCGAGATCGAAAGATCGCCCGTGGGCGCCTCCACGACGAAGGGCACCTTCGGCGTGTTCGCCTCCACTTCCTGAAGTACGATATCCCGCGATTCGAACTTGAAAGACTTATTCATGCTCTCCAGGTGTCCTTCCCGCACCAGGTGGAGCACCCAATCGTGGGATCGATTGGGGGGCTCGCCGGTAAAATGCTCTCCCGAGAATTTTTTCTTGTCTTTGGTGATTTCTCCATCGGCGGGGTTCATCCAGAAGACCTCGTAGCTGTGCTTCTCCACGGAAAGCTCCACCGGTCCAGGCTTTTCGACGTACACAATGTATTCGGTGTCTTCGAGGGCCACGGCGCGCCCGCCGTCCACGTCGAAGTAGGGCTCTAGCTCCCAGTGGCGCGCGTCGGACATCAGGTCGAACCATGCGGTCATGGCCTTTGCGCCCGGCGAGTTGGCGTATTGCGCGCCCGCGCCGGTGTTGGCATAGGTGGGATACTGGCCGTCCATGGTGGAATTCCACAGGCGGCGGCGGAACTCCGCGGCGTCCACATCATCCGGCCCCTTCTTGCCCGCGCCGCTGTCTTCGCGTCCAAAGCTCAGGTTTACGAAGGGAACGTCGAACAACTGATGTTCCACGGCTCCCAGGTTGTCGTCGGGCGTGCCACACGCGGCGTAACTCATCCAGCCGTCCGTGAGCAGCGGACTCGACGTGAGATGGGCTCCGGCACTGCGTGGATGGTTGTAGAAGTCTAAGAGCTTGAGTTGCGAGCCCAGATCCTTCAGCAGCGCGCGGGTATCGGGGTAGTCCTCGAAAGCATCCACCGTTTGCCAGGTGACGTTCATTGCTGAGTACCGGCCCACCAGAAAGCGCACGAAACGGTTGCGCTGCTGCGCGGTGGGAAAGACCTTCGTGAGATATCCCGGGCCGCCTGCCAGGACCAGGTCGGCGATGATTCCTTTGTCATTCAGATAGCGGATGCGCTGATCGAGGCGCTGGAAGTACTGAAGGTTCGGCGCTTCGGGCGATTGGAATGCAGACGCCTGCTCCTGCGAAAGGACCAGCCCCCGCAAATGCGTGAATTTCTGTGCGGCGCGTGCGTCGGCTACAGACTGGAAAGCGGCATCGTCCAGTGAGGGAAACAACAACTCGGTGGCGCCCATCCAGAGATGCGCCTGGTCAAGCCCGCGGCTGTCACGAACGGTGTAGGCCCAGTGGTGCATGTTGGCCGGACGGATGAAGCCCTTCGATTCCGAAGCCACGGCAGTGAAGGTGCCCTCTTTATCGGCCCACGCAGAGACGTTTCCGGAGACGTGATAGATCCAGTCGCCGGCTTCCGTCGGTGCGAAACGCGCCACCATGCGGCGGCCGCCGTCCCAATACATCGGAACCGACAGCGTACGATTCCGGGGCGAACGGAACTCCACCTTGACGTCGATTGTCACGTAGGGATTCGGATGAGCGGCGGCATCCTTTTCGCTTAGCTCCAGCACCAGTTCACATGGGGCATAGGCAGGCGTGTTGCTGCATGGAGCGGCTGCTGCCGCGGCGGGCGCCTGTCCCTGCAGTGCCAGCGGCGTCAGCGCAAGCAGGGTAACGGCCGATTTCAAGCCCATGTTTCTAGTGTAGACCGGGCTGCCCGAATGCCCACAAGAGTAATTTTTCGTACGAACCCCCGGCACAATTTCGAGGACTTAAAGGTCTGTTGTCCCTGGTTAAGGTGTAGCCTGGAAGGAATTCATCTACTTCTGAGCTCTGGGTGATTGCTGCACAATTTTTGAGGGGTTCGAAACGCCGTTGAAATATTCGGCGTTTAGAATCGTTTCTTGTCGTTTTGAGGAGAAGCATTCGAATGCGATTGCGTGTGGGTCGGTTCCTTTCGGTTTGTGGTCTGCTGGCAGCGCTGAGCACCGTCGGGTCAGCCGCTTCGAGCACCCTGGTGATCAGCCAGGTATATGGCGGGGGCGGCAACTCGGGCGCTACCTTTACCAACGACTTTATCGAGATTCTGAATATCAGCAATTCGCCCATTAACCTGAGCGGGTACAGCGTCCAGTACGCCTCGTCAGCGGGCAGCTTTTCCGCCAGTCTGACCACGGCGCTGCCCAACAGAACGCTACAACCGGGCCACTATTTCCTGATCCAGGAGGCCGCCGGCGCTGGCGGCACCACAGCTCTGACGGCGGATGCCGCCGGCACCGTTAACATGAGCGCGACCGCGGGTAAGGTTGCGCTGGTCAATGGCACCACCGCAATCGCCTCCTGCACCGCTAGCAACGTGGTGGATCTCATTGGCTACGGGTCGGCGAACTGCTCGGAAGGTGGGTCAACTGCGCCCACCCTGTCGAACACCACCGCGGCGCTGCGTGCTGGCAACGGGTGCACCGATACCGATAACAACGCCGCCGATTTTTCGGCTGGCGCTCCGAATCCGCGGAACACCACGAGTCCGGTCGCTCCCTGTTCAGGCATACCGTTACCGCTCACCATCTCCAACACCTCGCTGCCTGCCGCCACCATCAACAATGTCTACTCGGTGACGCTGACGGCGACCGGGGGCAGCGGCACTAAGACATGGTCGTCGGGCACTCTTCCCAATAACCTCGTGCTCAATTCGTCCACGGGCGTGCTTAGCGGGATTCCGGTTTCCACCGGTTCCACCGACGTGATGTTCACGGTGATGGACACCACCGGCCCGGCCAGCACAACGCTGACGCTGGTAGTCAATCCGCTGCCCACCTGTACTCCGGTGACGATCGGATCGGTGCAAGGCAGCGGCGATGCGTCGCCTGTGGTGGGCCACTCCGTTACGGTCGAGGGCATCGTGACGGCGCTACGCACCAACGGATTCTTCGTGCAGGATGGCGGAGATAACGACCCCACTACGTCGGACGGTGTCTTCGTATTCACCAGCACCGCGCCATCCGGCAATGCGGTGGTGGGAAATAGTGTTTGCGTCACCGGTACGGTGGCGGAGTTCAGCGGGCAAACCGAGATCGATTCGCCCAGTTTCTTTGCGGTCTCGAGCAACAATCCACTGCCGCTGCCGCACGTGTTGACCACTAGCGACCTGAACCCGGCAGGTCCGATTGATCAATTGGAAAAATACTCCGGAATGCGGGTGACGGTGCCCAGCCTCACGGTGACTGGACCGACTGGCGGTACGGTCGACGAGGTGCACGCCACAGCGACCAGCAATGGCACCTTTTATGGTGTGGTAACCGGAACCGCGCGCCCCTTCCGGGAACCCGGCATCGCACTCACGGACCTCCTGCCGCCCGGGACTCCGCCCAACGTGCCGCGCTGGGACACCAATCCGGAGATCGTCGAAGTCTTTGGCCACGGACAGGTAGGCGCCGGCAACATCGACGTGACCTCGGGCGCCATCGTGACGAACCTTACCGGCGTGATGAGCTTCTTCCCCAGCATGTATGAGATCCTGCCCGATCCGGGATCGGGAAGTGCCGCCGGGAATGTCACGTTCACCGCTGTGCCGGATAAGACCGCCACGGAATTCACGATTGCGTCGACAAACCTGGAGCACTTCTACAACACGACGCAGGATCCGAACGGACCTCCGGGAGCGTCTTCCACGAATGTCGATCCGACGGCCTTCGCGAACCGCGTCAGCAAGCTGTCGCTGGGCTTCCGCAACGTGCTCAAACTGCCTGACATTATCGGTGTGGAAGAGGCCTTGAATCTTGCGACGTTGCAGACCATTGCGAATCAGGTGAATGCGGATGCGATGGCGCAAAACGGCACGAATCCGGGATACACCGCTTACCTCGTGGAGGGCAACGACATCAGCAACATCAATGTCGGCTTCCTGGTGAAATCGAACATCACTGTGGTGGATGTGACGCAGTACGGCAAGGACGAACTGATCACCAACCCCACGAGTGGGAGTGTCTCCAAATTGAACGACCGGCCCTCGCTGGTCCTTCGGGCCCGCGCCGCTCAGCCGGGCAGCAACAACTCCGTGGCATTCACGGTGATCGTGAACCATTTGCGTTCGCTGGACTCGATCGACGATCCAGCATCGGGCCCGTTCGTCCGGCTCAAGCGCCAGAAGCAGGCCGAGTATCTGGCGAATCTGATCCAATCGCGGCAGGCCGCGGATCCGAACGAGAAGATCATCGCGATCGGCGATTTCAACGCCTACCAGTTCAATGATGGCTACGTGGATGTGGTGGGCACGGTGAAAGGACAACCGGCGCCCGCGAGCCAGGTGGTACTGGCGAGTAATCCGGTAGTGAGTCCCCCGCTGACGGTTCTGGTGGATACCGAAGATCCCGCGCAGCGCTATTCGTACACCTTCTCCGGCAGCGCGCAGGAGATCGATCAGTTCGTGCTGAACAACCCGGCGCTTTCGATCTACAGCCGGATCGCGACGGCGCGCGTGAATGCTGACTTCCCCGAGGCTTATCGCGGCACGTTCACCCGTCCAGAGCGGATCTCCGACCACGACTGGCTGGTGGGATACTTCAATCTGCCTCCCGCGTCGGCGCCTTCCAACACCGACGTTACCGGCAGCGTGAGCATCACGTCGACAGGTCTTTCTTTCAATCGGCTCACCAAGCAATACACCGGGACTGTGACCATCACCAACACCAGCGCGTCAGCGCTCACCGCACCACTCCAGTTGGTATTGAGCAACCTGACTGCAGGCGATGTCTTGGCGAATGCGACCGGTATCGCGCCGGCGGGGCAATATGTCACGGCGCTGCCGTCCGGTTCGCTGGCGCCGGGCGCCTCGGTGCAAGTCACAGTTCGCATCACGGGGCCGCAGAGCACTTCGCCGACTTATACGCCGCTAGTATTCAGCGGGACATTCTGATCTGGAGATCTTATGAAACTGGCAAAATTCGCGTTCATTCTGGCTTGCTGTGCCGCCCCTTCTTTTGCGGGAAGCGTTTTCATCATCACAGTGGACGCTTCTTCTCTTTCCCCAGGGACGACGGGGTTCATCGATCTGGCATTTAACGGCGGTTTTCCTGCGACCGCCATGATCGACAATTTTTCGAATGCCGGAGGATCGCTGAATGCGCCTTCGATCTTCACGCAAGGGACGGTCACGGGCACGCTTCCCGGCGAGGTCAGTCTGGGGAACGACAACGCCGATTACGACGAAGGCATCACCTTCGGCCCGACAATCCAGTTCCAGGTGACGCTGGCGGGCGTACCGGGCGGGTCGGTGGGCGATGTGTTTACGCTCTCGTTCATCAACTCCACGCTGGACGGGGCGCTGTTGACTGGAAACGTCAACGATGGCTGGCTGGCGCAGTTCCAGATGGATACCGCCGGCAACATCTCGGCGACGACATTCGACAACCCCTCGGGAGGTCCGAGCTTCGCTACCATCAGTCTGCCGGAGCCGAGCGCCGGGCTTCTGGTTGGACTAGCTCTGCTGGTTGCGCTAGTGGGTACGCGTCTCTACAGAGCTCGCACCGCGTGATAGCCGCACATTCCGTGGACCGATCCTCCCGGCGGCGTCGAGGACGAACATAGGTACACGCCTTGGATCGGCGTGCGGTAGAGCGAAGGCGTGGGACGGAACAACGTCTGGCGTAAAGTCATGGCTCCGCCCCCGACGTCGCCTCCCACCAGATTGGGATTGCGCTTCTCAAGCATCGCTGGCGTGAGGACATGGCGCGCCAGGATGCGGGCGCGGAAGCCCGGCGCGTAGCGCTCCACTTGCGACTCAATCGCGTCCGTCATATCCAGTGCCGAACCATTAGGTACGTGGCAGTATCCCCAGGCGGTGTGCTTGCCGGCCGGAGCACGCGACGGATCGAACAGGCTTGGTTGGGTGAGCAGTACAAACGGCTGTCCGCGGTGGCTTCCTTCCCAGGCGGCAATCTCCTCCAGGGTGCCGCCGAGGTGCACCGTACCTGCGCGGGCACACTCGGGGGCACGCCAGGGAATCGGACCATCCAGCGCCCAATCGACCTTGTGTGATCCGGGTCCGTAGCGATACCGCTCGAGTGCCCGGCGGTACGAGGCGGGCAGGCGATCTCCACCCAATGCCAGCAACTGGCGCGGTGTGATGTCGCACATCACGATGGGGGCATCGGGGAGTGACGTGACGGGCGACTCGGTGCGAATCTCGCCTCCCAGTGACCGGAAATACCCCGCGAGCGAATCCGCGATGCGCTGCGCTCCCCCGCGCGGAAACGGCCATCCCGACGTGTGCCCGCAGATAGACAGGGCCAAGGCAACCGCCGCGCTGGGCCGTTCTTCCAATGGCAGGAGCGAGTGCGCGGCGACTCCCGCGAATAGGGCGCGGGCACGCACGCCCTGAAAACAACTCTCCGCTAGCGAGCGGGCGGACCGGAGCGCCCGCAGCCCGAATCGCGCCATCAGAAAAGGATGCCTGGGTATGCGGAGAAGCGGTCCCAACATGTCGTGGCGAGTGCTGGGCCAGGCGGCCACGAGAGGCTGGAACAGGCGTCTCCAAGCATCTCCGTCCGGTCCGAGATTCGCTGCCGTGGCATCGATCGATCGATCCAAGACGACCGCGGTACCATCGTCGAGCGGGTGGGCGAGCGGGACCGCGGGGTGCACCCACTCGAGGCCGAACTGCGCGAGAGGAAATTGCTCGAAGCAGGGCGACGCTACCGCCATCGGATGCACGCTCGAACAGACGTCGTGGATAAATCCGGGGAGCGTCAACTCGGCCGACCGGGTGCCGCCACCGATCTGCGCCGCGGCCTCGTAGACCGTCACGGCATATCCGGCGCGCGCCAGCAGAATGGCCGCAGCCAGTCCGTTGGGGCCCGAACCGATCACCACCGCGCGGGTTTTCGCAGAATCGGGCAAGCTTCGTTATTGTATAGAAGATGCAGAAGAAACGGCTGGGCAATAGCGATATGGAGTTGACGCCCATCGGCGTTGGTGCATGGGCGATGGGAGGAGGAGGATGGGCGTTTGCATGGGGTCCGCAGGATGATGACGAGTCGATTGCGGCGATTCATGAAGCGCTCGATCACGGCGTGAATTGGATCGATACGGCCGCCGTCTACGGGTTGGGCCATTCGGAGGAGGTGGTGGCGAGGGCTCTGGAGGGCAGATCGGCGCGTCCTTATGTCTTCACCAAATGCGAACGTACCTGGAACGAAAATCGCGAGATCAAGGGAGTGCTGAAGGCGGATTCCGTCCGCCGGGAATGTGAAGCGAGCCTGCGACGCCTGAAGGTGGATGTCATCGACTTATATCAGATTCACTGGCCGCAACCCGACGAAGATGTCGAAGAAGGATGGGGAGCGCTGGTCAAGCTGAAGGAAGAGGGGAAAGTCCGCTGGATCGGGGTTTCGAATTTCGACGCGGCCCAGTTGGAGCGGTGCCGCAAGATCGGTCCGATCACGTCCCTGCAGCCGCCCTACTCCGCCGTCTCACCCGAGATCGAAAAGGAGACGCTGCCGTATTGCCAGCAGCATGGGATCGGCGTGATCGTGTACTCTCCAATGAAGTCCGGTTTGCTTTCAGGGAAGATGACGAAGGAACGCGTCGCGAATTTTCCGCAGGACGATTTCCGCAAGCGGGCGCTTGCGTTTCAGGAACCGCATTTGACGCGCAATCTACAACTCGCGGATCTGATGGCGAAGATCGGGGAGGGGCACGGCGTTTCCGCGGGAGTGGTGGCGATTGCCTGGGCCTTGCGACATCCAGCCGTGACTGCGGCCATTGTAGGGATGCGCTCGGCGGAACAGGCGCAAGGCGTTTTAAAGGTGTTGGATTTCCGTTTGAGCGATGAAGAGGCCGCGCAAATCGCTGCTTTCCAATAGAGTCAAGGAAGGGGCACTCCGGGGCGATGCCGAGGGACAGTCCTCGGCATCGCCCGGCGGGTATGCCAACGAGCCTAGTGGCGGTATTCTACGGCGGTGGGTCCGGCCTTCACAGCGCTCTTGACGCGCATCCCCGAGGTGGACTTCTGCTTATTGTTTTTCATGACGCTTTCCTCTCCTAAAGTTTGGCGGCTCCAATCGGAACCGTCCAATACGACGAAGCCATCCTTCGGATATTCACCGTCTCGCGGGGACGTAGTACTAAGGGAAAGACCGGTCCTTCAGCCGCCACATTCGTTCCAGTACCGGCGGGAAGCTCAGAAAGTACTGCCAGCACTTTGAAAAAAGATCGCGAAGGAACAAACTCTAAAGTTGGAGAACGACTTTTGGCGTTATTCCTGATTTCCCTTCCGCCGATTCTCTTGCTCATCGTCGCCAATCTTCACCAGAGACGAGAACAGCGGCGGCGAATCTTCAGACAACAGAGAAAAGCGGACCTGCTGATCCGCTCCATTCGCTCTTCGAGCGGACCCATTCCGATGGTCAGGGCAACAGCACCACAGGCGCACGCCATACGGCAAACTTCCGCACTGAAGGTTCCACCACGCTGACCTGGCAGGTGTAGCGGCCTGGCTGCAGCTTCGCCAGGGGCACGCTGAACATCAGCGGGACTGCTTTGGACTTGGCGTTCAATCCATCGGTGATCTTCAAGGGCTGCGTCTCGAAAGCCTTCACCTTGCCCCGATAAAAGCTCACGGCCGCCACCAGCGCTTGCGTCTGCGACGCGCCTGGCTGATACGCCTCCACATAAACATAGAGCTCGTGATCCTTGCGAAATACGCGAGTAACGCTGGGGATCAGCTTCTGACCGTCCTGGACCAGCGGATTCGCGGCGATCAGCTTCTTGTCCTTCTCCGCCGTCCCGATGGTGGCATCGAGTTTCTCGCGCTGATAACTCAAAACCACGGAACTGATCGGCACATAGGTCTGAGAGGCGGTCAGGTCCGGTATGGTGAACTTCGTTTCAAATGTTCCCATCTTGCCGGTGGCATTTTCGCGGGCCAGAAATTTCAGGGTGTAGACGCCGGGCTGCAAGGTGAATCCCGTGTCGTATTCCAAATTCCTTTTGGACAACTCGCTGGCGGTCTCGCCTTTCAGCTTTACCGTGATGTCATCGCGGACCGTTCCCTGCAGAATTCCCTTTGCATCTTTCACCTCGCCGATGAAGTCGAGACGGGTGCTCTCCGCGCCGCCCTTGCGGGCGAGTTCGATGTCCGAGCCCGGGATCTTCACGGAGACCGGCACGAAATAGCGGTCCTTGGCCTGGCGGAAGTAATTCACCTCCATGGCAACGGTCAGGTCGGTTACCGGGTCGCCCAACATCAGCGCCTCCTGCAACTGCCGCTCGCGGTCGGACGAATTGAAGTGGCGGAATTCTTTGGAGGCGAAGTATCCCGAGCGGTAGTCCAGTTTGGCGGACAGCCTCCTGCCCAGCTCCACCTTGATGCGGCGGTAACGGCCGTCGAGCGCACCGTTGCTGCTGTAGTAGCCGAGAATGTAGTAGCTCGCGATATCCTTTTGCGCCTGAACGATCCCCAGCGACAGGTCGTTCTGATCGATCAGTGCCTTGCCACCCGTGTCGGATGCCAGCGTGTAAAGCGTCTCCTGCTGGCCCTGGAGATTGGCCTGTCCGGTGCGCTGCGAACTGCCGGCGTACATACCCTGCCCGCCGGGTGATGCCTGGGTAGCGTCCCCCAAGGGGGCGGTGGCGACCAGCCCTCGCGCGTCCACCGGGTAGAACGAGACGTTGGCGCGGAGGGCCGCGTTGACCGTAGCGCGCAATTGGGCTTGATTATCGATGCCGTTGAGGCTCATGCCGCTGGCGAAGTACACCAGGGCCTTCTTCTCCGGAAGAGTCCCCAGCATCTTCACCGCCGATTCCAGGGCCGCCAGTTTGCGGTCGGTATTGAAGATGTTGAACTCGCTCGAATCCTGAGTGTAGGCGGCGCCGGTGTCGCCCTCGCTATCATCGCCCGTGCTGCCGTTGGACATGCCGGTCTCGCCCACAGAAAGGCCGCGAATCACCTGAGTCAGCCGGTCCCGATCGCCGGTAAAATCCTGCAGGACTTCCAGGTCGGTGGAATAAGTCATGATTGCCACCAGGTCGGCTTGGGTCATTTGCTTCGTGAGGAACTGAATCGCGGACTTCTGCGCGCGCAACTGGTCGGCCACAGGCATGCCCGCCTGGTCGAAGAACAACACCAGCAGGCGGCGATCTTTGTATTTGACTTCACCCGGTTTTGCAGGCGCAATCGCCATCGCCACAGCGGGCTTTGCTCCCGTGGCGGGTGTGACATCGGCGCTCGCCGAGGGCGACACGATGGCGTCCTCCAGCCGTTGATACTCGAATACCTTGATCTGCTGCGCCTTGCCGTCTTCGGTAATGGTGAAGTCGGAGGCCTTCAGGCCATCCAGAATCTCGCCATTCTTGCTCTTGGCGGAAACGTTCACGATCACCAACTGACTGGTGGATTCGAACTTGACGCCCTGTTGGCCGTAGCTCGCAAGCTGTATGAGTAAAAATGTGAAGATGATTTTCCGCATAGGCCCTCCTAGAATCTGAATCTCAGACTGATGGTGAGTTTTCGCATGGCCGCGGCATTTGTGGCCAGGCCGTAGGTGCTCGATCCGAGTACCGTGCCCCAACTCGTGATGGTCACGCGATTGAGGATGTTCTGCGCCTGAAATTGCAGGTCGGCACTGCGACGTTCGCCAAATCGAAAGACACGCCCCAATGAGCTGTCGAGCGAAAACGTCGTGGGGCCTGGAATGGTATTCCGGCCCGCCGTCCCCCAAGTTCCGGCGAGCGGCGCGGTGAAGGCGGCGGTGTTGAACAACATGCCGTCCACCTCGACGGGAAGGCCGGTGGCATCGGCACGGAGAGTGTTGCTCACAGCAGTTCCGCTCACCTGCGAGCGACTACCTCCGACGGTTGCGGTGAACGGCGCACCCGACCGAAGAATGATGTTTCCCGTGACGGTCCAGTCTTTGAGGAGCGCGCCTCTCCAACCGTTGAGCAGCGTGCCGCCGCCCGTTCCCATGCCGCTGCTGTATTGCATTTGGAAGTTCAGGTTGTGGCGCGCATCGAAGCTCGAAAGGCCGCGCTCGGCTGCGAGATCCAGCCAGTTCTGCGCCACCGGAGTGTTCCCTTGGCCGCGGCCGCCGGTTCCGGCGTTATCGATCGACTTCGAAAACTGATAGGAAGCTCGCCCCATGATCCCGGTGTGAAAGCGTCGGTTCAACTGGAACTGTGCGGCGTGGTAGATAGAGTTCCCGTTGGAGGTTTCATAGATGTAGTTGTGGGCCAGCGCCGATTCGGTGGCGCCGGGGGCAACCGAGTTGGGCAGAAACTGCTGATCGAGCCGCGTCCCTTTGGTGCCCAGGTAGCCTGCCGTCGCGAAGAGGCTCAGTGGCAAATCGTGCTGCACCGAAATGGTCCAGGTTTGCGCATATCCTACCCGATAGTTGGGGTCGATGGCGTAGGTGCTGAGGAGCGTCTGACTGGATGCGGCGAGAAATCCGTCTTCGAGAGTCAGCGCATTGGCCGCGCTGGTCGAAACGCTGAGCGACTGCGCGAATGGCGGCTGCTGCGCCATATTGCTCGCAATCAGATTGTACACGGAGGTGTTGTAGTAGATGCCATATCCGCCCCGGACCACCAGAGACCCCTTAGTGAGCGGCCTCCAGGCAAAGCCGAGGCGCGGCGACAGATTATTCCGGTCGGATCGGATCAAGGCATCCGGCAACAATCCGTAGTACGTGCCCGTCTGTCCCGCTTGCAGGTTCGCGACATCCGTAAAACCGGACGCCACGTCGAGATTCACCAGGCGGTTGTACCGCTCGGTGACTGGAGTCGCATATTCCCAACGCAGTCCCACGATCAGGCTGAAACGCGAGGTGATCCGCCAGTCGTCGTTCACGAACAGGTCGTAACTGGAGCCGCGGAAATACTTGTCGGGGTTGCCGTAGCGGATCGAGCTTGTAGTAGGCAGCCCCAGCAGGAAGTCGGCGAGGTCGTAGCCCGTACCGGTTTGCGCCACGCCGTCGACGAGCAGGCTGGTGGTCACTCCGTTGAACGTGTACGCGCCGCGCCCGTTCGTATCGGCGAGCTGATTGAACTGCTGGCGGCGATAGTCGCTCCCGAAGGTGAAGTTGTGCTTACCATGGACCCACGAGAGGCTCTCACCGATGGAACTGGTCTGGTTGCGATTGAGTGAGTAGTTGCCGTCACTGAGCGAGGCGTAGTTCGTGAAGCCCAGGTTGGGAGGCCCCCAATTTAAAGGGTCCTGCGAGGTGCCTGCGATGTCCAGTTCGGCTGCGACATTTTCGCGTCCGGCAAAGTATGGCGACGAAAGCTGGCGCATGCGGCTGAAGTTGTACTGCAGGTTGTTGGTCAATTTGGAGGTGATGTTGCGCGACCAGGCAAGGCTCGCGTTAATGCCGCGCCCGGATCCGGTATCGATGAAGTCGAACAGATTGGGAGAGACCGAATTGGTTCCCTGGTAGCCCACGCCGCCGCTCAAGCGATTCTTGGTGCCGATGCGGATGTTCATCAGCCGGGAGTTCACGTTGTGGGTGTTGTTCGAGCCTGTCCACGCAGTCTGGTAATTACGGGTGGAGTAGGGTAGGTTGGGGTCCGGGAAGTACTTCAACAGAGCAGTGGCCGTGGCGCTGATGCGGCTGGCCGGAATGCGATTGTTTGGAAATGGATTTCCCGTGGTGGGGTCGTAGATCGTAATGGGAACGCCTTGCGATAGCGTTTGCGAGAAGTCGCCCGATCGCTCAAACAGCGTGGGCATGTTTACTGCATCGGAAGTGGTGCCGGTGCGGTTATGTTGGAACTGCACGTCGAGCGAAAAGAGGATGCGCCGGCTCGCGCTGACGAGTTTGGGAATCTGCAGCGGGCCGCCCAGTGAGAATCCGCCACGGCCGTTGGCGTATGCCGGCTTCGGCAGGGTGGCGCCGGTGACAGAGAAACTGCGAGCGTCCCACACAGAGTTGTCGAGGCTGAAGAATGCAGTGGCGTTGTATTGCGTGCGCGGATCGCGGCGTCCGTTGCCAAAGGCCATCGCATTGGGACGGCCCTGCCAGTCGGGACCGGGTCCGCGGCCGCCGGGACCTCCGGGTCCGAAGCCAAATCCGCCCCCGCCGCCTGGGCCGCCGGGTCCGCCGCCACCGCCTGGCCCCCCTCCGGGACCACCAGGGCCACCGCCGGGTCCACCGGGACCGCCACCGCGGCCACCGGCACCAGGAGGAGGTCCGCCGCCTGGAGTGCCGCCGCGCATCGCGCCTTCTCCGTTAGGAGGGCCATCGGCCCCTGGACCGCCGCCCATAACGGGTCCTCCGCTGGGCGGTCCCCAATCGTTCTGCTGCCCCATGCCGAGAGCGCTGCTCAAGCTGCCCTGGACTACAAACGAATTCGCCGAGGACTGAGTCAGATCAGCGATCTCGGTGGATTTCAACGCGCCCTCAGAAGAGGCGGTGGTGGTGTCAGAGGACTGACTCAATTCCATCCTTCTGACTTGCGGCGCCTCGATCTTTGGCCGGGAGGTGCTGTCTGCCGCGGATTTTGCCGGCTCGACGTGTAGGGCCAGGGCCTTCTCGCTCAGAAAGCTCATGTCCCACGAGGACACGGGCGCGCCGGGCGCGACGCCGATCTGGCGAACCATTTTCTCGAACCCCAGCATCTGCACTTCGACCGTCCAGATGCCATCTGCCAGGTCGGCGAAACGGAAATAGCCCTTCTCATCGGTACTGGTTGCCGCCTTGGACTCGCCGAGGGTCGCGGTGACGGCCGCGCCGGGGAGAGGCAGCCCGCCGGAGTGAACCGTGCCGTGAAATTCGGATGCCATCATCCCGGAAATCGCGAAAGAAGCGGCCATCAGTCGCGTGAGATAGCTTGCACTGCGTTTGTAGTTCACACTGCAAGAGGTACATGGTGCGGTGTTTAAGTTGCTCGCGAAGGGCAAAGCTTAACGTCCTTAACACGTTCTTTACCGGCTGTGGGTGTTACGTTAAGCTGCGATAAGCGTACCTTAGAGTAGAAGAGGTAGGTTTCGCAGCTTCCAATGAAGAGTTATCGCGGGCGCGCCATGCTTTCCTGGATCTTCGTCAGCGCGCTTTTGATTTTGTGCGGAGTTTTGGGGTTTCTGCAATACCGCTGGATTGGCGAAGTCACAGCGGCGGCGCGTGAGCGCCTTCGCGGCAGCCTGGAGGCCAGCCTCAACCGCTTCAGCCGCGAGTTCAATTCCGAGATCTCCGCGGCCACCTGGGCAGTGGTACCCGCGAATGCGATGACGGGCTCCGCGGCAGTCGAGACCGCAGTGGCGGCGAATTATCAAGCTTGGCAGAAAACGGGGCGGCACACGCGAATCTTCAGCCGCATCGCGATCGCCGAGCCTGGTCCCGAGGTGAACTCTGAGCCCAACTCTCAGCCGAGCGGCAGTAGCATCGTTTTGAAGATCCTCGACCTCAATACCGGCTCGGTGCAAAAAACAACCTGGCCGGAAGAATGGAGCGCGTTGCGCGACCGCCTGATGGCGCGGATCGGCCCGGGGCCAAGGCGTACGATTCCCGAGACTGCGTCAGAATCTGACGGGACCAGATGGGAGATTCCGATCTTCGGCAATGGCGCATCGAATATCCCGCGTCTGTTTCCGCGACCTGGATTTGGAGGGCAGCGAGGACCGGGTGAGCGCCGATTCGGTCCTCCGCGTGAATTCGGACCGCCGGACGGCACGCGTGGTGGACGCGGGTCTGGAGACCGGCCAGGCGATCGTGGCGAGTTCGCAGGTGCTCCCCGCGACCGGCGCGGCCTTCCTGCCATGCCGGATCGTCCGCCCGCGCCACGCGAAGTGGCGTGGGTGATTCTGGAATTGAATACGGTCGATGCACGTGAAACGGTGCTTCCCGAACTACTACAGCGCGATCTCGCCGACTACGACGCGGAAGTCCTAACGAAGGCCCATCCGCCCACCCTCATTTATCAATCGGAGCCGAATGAAGCGAAGCGAGTATCTGCCAGCGCCGACGGCACGGTAAGCCTCTTGATGCCGACCTTCGATTCGCGATCCGCTGGAAGAGGCCCCGGACCTGGTCCTGGGCCCGGCCCGGTGCCGCAGCAGGGGCGATGGGAACTCTTTGTGCGGCATCGGGCGGGGTCGCTCGAGACGGTGGTGGCGCAGTTGCGCCGGCGCGATCTGGCGGTCACCGGATCGGTTTTGGTGCTGCTGTTTGCCAGCCTGGTGGCGCTGGTCCGCTATACGCGCCGGGCACAGAGGTTGGCGCAACTGCAGATCGATTTCGTGGCCGGAATCTCGCACGAACTCCGCACGCCGCTCACTGTGATTCATACCGCCGGGTATAATCTGCGGGGCAAGATGGCGCAGAATCCGGCCCAGGTGGAACGCTACGGGGCCCTTATCCAACAGGAATCGGGGCGGCTTACCGAGTTGGTGGAGCAGATCATGCGCTTCGCCGGCACGGAGGCGGGCAGCGTGATCCGCGAGCCCGAGCCTCTCTCCATCGAATCCGTCATCCACGACACGGTGGAATCGAGTCGCAGCGCTTTCGACCAGGCCCACTGCGTGGTGGAGCAGACGATTGACCCCGGTCTGCCGCTGATCATGGGCGATCCCACGGCGCTGCACCATGCCCTTCTGAATCTGCTGACGAATGCCGCGAAGTACGGCACCAAGGGCAGCAACTGGATAGGCGTCTTCGCTTCGAAGGCGTACGAACGAGGCCGCACCATGGTGGAGATTCGGGTGGCGGACCGCGGCCCGGGCATTCCTCCCGACGAGCAGAAGCACATCTTCGATCCGTTCTTCCGCGGCCAACGCGCCATGGAGGACCAGGTACACGGCACCGGTCTGGGCCTGAACCTGGTGAAGAAGATTATCGAGGCTCATGGCGGTACTATACGGGTGAAGAGCGAGCCGATGAAAGGCGCCGAGTTCATCGTACGGATTCCAGAAGCCCAAGGGGTCACAGGATGAGTTCGCGGATTCTGCTCGTGGAGGATGAACCGGGCCTGGTGCTCACGCTGTCCGACCTGTTGAGCGCGGAAGGCTACGAGGTGGAAACGGCGACCGATGGCCCGAGCGGTTTGGCACGCGCGGCGAGCGGGGCGTTCGACCTGATTGTGCTCGACGTGATGCTGCCTGGCAAGAATGGGCTGGAAGTCTGCCGCGAACTGCGTCACCAGGGTAAAGACGTCCCCGTGTTGATGTTGACCGCGAAAACGCAGTTGGTGGATCGTGTCGTGGGCCTGAAGATCGGGGCGGACGATTACGTCACCAAGCCATTTGAGGCTCCGGAACTGCTGGCACGGATCGAGGCGCTGTTGCGGCGATCGAAGCGCGAGAAAGCGACGCCGGTCGGGCGGTTCGAATTTGGCGACGTCGAGGTGAACTTCGAAAACGGCCACGTGCGCAAAGGCGGAGTGCCGGTCAATCTGGCAGGGAAGGAACTCGAGCTCCTGCGCTACCTGGTAGACCACCGCGGCACCGTGGTGTCTCGCGATGAATTGCTCGAAGGCGTGTGGGAGTATCAGCCGGGGGTATCTTCCCGGACCATCGACGTGCATGTGGCATGGCTGCGTCAAAAGCTTGAGGACAACGCCCAAACTCCGAGGCACATCCATACGGTTCGAGGCGTCGGATATCGTTTTTCGCCCTGAGTAGTCTGCCGAAAAGGTGTCGAATGATACGACGCCCTGTGTCGGCCTGACATCGCGAACCGACCCCCAATGAGCAGGAGAGCGTTACGATCGTAGTCTGCCGGACCCACGTATCGCCCCCACACAAGGATTTCGAACAGGTCAACGCCGCGACAGCTCCCTGGTCAACCACGCCTTCGCCAGTTTCCACTCACGCTTCACGCTCGATGCGGAAAGGTGCATTGCTTCCGCCGTCTCCTCCACGCTCAATCCCGCGAAGTATCGCAGTTCGATGATGCGAGCCTTGCGCGGATCCATTGCCTCCAGGGCTTGCAAAGCGTCGTCCAGAGCTACTAAGTCCTCGCTGGTTTTGGGGGGACGCATCCATCGATTGCCCGCCGCGCTTGCCGGCCAGGCGAGCCCGAGCCGAGTCCACCAGGATCCGCCTCATCATCTGCGCCGACACTGCAAAGAAATGGGTCCGGTCCTGCCAGCGCACACCTTCCACATTCACCAGTCGCAGGTAGGCTTCGTTCACCAACACCGTGGTCTGCAGCGTTTCCCCCTCCAATCGCTGTCGCATGTGACGGTGCGCGATCTGGTGCAGTTCGGAGTAAACCAGCGGGGTCAGTTGGTTGAGGGAAGACTGGGACGCGCCAAGCCGGGGACAGCCTCCAGTCGTCTCGAATTTCGGACCGAATGGTGTGGTCTAACTCGGACAATTGGGTGCGTCTGGGTGTTTTGCCGCACGTTTTCCCGCAAATTTGCTTCGAATTTCGACGCTCTGAGCTCAACTCCTTTAGACTCTTCAACCGAACGAACGACTAACATTGGCCGTAAACGTGCGGCTTGGTACAACCTGAATTGAGCTATCGCGGGGTCCCGCACCGACTCACCTCGTTCCGCCAAGACCCGCAATTTGCGAGCCCGCCTGGGTGAGCGGACCGTAGCTTAAACACAGATGAGCAAGAGGTTACATCTTCTACAAGTCGAGGATTCCGAAAGCGACGCCGCTCTCGTCGAAAACTTGCTGTGGAAGGCGGGCTACGAGATTTGTACTCAGCGTCTCGACACCGCCGATGCGATGCGCTCTGCCTTAGCAAGCCTGCCTTGGGACTTGGTAGTCGCGGATCACAGCACAGTGGGATTCGATGCGCTTTCCGCACTCGCTGTTCTCCACGAGAGCGGCAAAGAAATTCCCTTCGTGGTGGTTTCCTCTGGTGTCAGCGACGAGCAGGCGGCCGCCTTGATGAAATCCGGGGCTCACGCCTATCTACGCAAGGACAACCTGGCGTGTCTGGCGCCAGCGATCGAGCACGAATTGCGCGAAGCGGAGTCACGGCGGATCCGGCGGAAAGCGGAGCAGGACCTGCGCGAGAATCAGGAGAAGCTCGCACTAGCCATCCAGGCTACTCGGCTCGGCACATTCGACTATTCAACGCGCACAGGCACTCTGATCTGTTCGGAGTTCGCCAAACGCCACTTTGGGCTTCGCACCGATGCCAAGATCGATGCAGAGACCTTACTTCGCGGGGTCCATCCCGAAGACCGCGAGCGCATACGGAACCTGGTCGAGAGTTTCTTGCAGGGCAAGGGAGGCGAGTTCTCCGCGGAGTTCCGCACAATTGGGATCGACGACGGCGTCGAACGCTGTGTTTCCTGCTGGGGGAATGTTTACGTAGATGCCCGACAGCACCAGGTGCGATTGATCGGCGGGACCCTGGATACTACCGCGCCAAAGCGCCTGCGGGACGAGTTTCTGGATGCGCAGAAGATGGAAAGCCTTGGACATCTGGCAGCCGGGGTGGCCCACGATCTCAATAACCTGCTGACCGTAATCAACGGGTATTGCGACATGCTTCTCGCCGAACTCCAACTCAGGGACCCGCTCCATGAGAACATCTCGGAGATCCGCGCGGCGGGCGCACGGGGAGCGGCTTTGAGCGGGCAGTTGCTGCTGGTGAGCGGCAAACAAGTGGTCGAGCCGGTGACTGTGAACTGGAACGATGTCGTCGCTGAGTTCACTGGGACGTTCCGGCGAATCATTGGCGAAGAGATTCTCCTGGAGTCTTCCTTGAGCCCGGACTTGGGTTGTGTTCTTGCCGACCCCGGCCAATTACACCAAGTCCTGATGAACCTCGCGATCAATGCGCGGGACGCCATGCCGGCAGGCGGAACCTTGAGAATCCAGACCCGGAACGTGGATCTCGAGGCAGGCGACCCCAATCAGGGAGTCGCCCTCAGTCCAGGGCCGTATGTGGAAATTCAGGTTTCGGATACCGGCATCGGTATCCCGACGGAAGTGCTTCCGCACATATTCGAGCCTTTCAGCACCAGACAAGCGGGCAATGGTTCGGGTCTGGGCTTAGCGGCGGTCTACGGAATCGTTCACCAAGGCGGCGGCTCGATTTCAGTATCGAGCGAACCCATGCCTGGCACGAAGTTCCGGATCTGGATGCCCAGAGTGGTGTCTGATGTTCCAGCGCCGAATGAGCCAAAATTCAAGACCAGGGATAGGCACGGAACCGAGACCATTCTCGTGGTCGAAGATGAAGATCAGGTACGAAAGGTCGCGGTTCGCGTTCTGCGCACTTGCGGTTATCTCGTGCTCGAAGCTGCCGCTCCGGAGGAAGCTTTAACCCTGTCGGCAGCCTGCAGCCCGATTCACCTTTTGCTCACCGATATCGTGATGCCGGGCATGTCGGGTTATGAGTTGGCCGAGCGATTCAAGACCCTGCGTCCGGACCTCGAAGTCGTTTTTATGTCCGGATACAGCGCAGAGGTGGAGCGCTGTCGCAAGATGATCGCTTCGGCCGGCGCCTATCTGGCCAAGCCATTTTCTGCAGAAGCCCTGGCGGACATGGTACGAGGCGCGCTCGATCAACGCCGGCCTGCCGACATCCCGATCGCCCCAGGCATCACGAAGGGGCCAGGGCTACCGTCGACTGCGTTCTCTCCAGCATCAAGAAACCAATCTACAAAAGACACTTTGGGAGTGAAGTCATGAGTGAGTCCCCGCGCGTTCTTTTGGTTGACGACGACCGCCAGGTTGTCCGATATCTCCAAAAGGCGCTTGAAGCAGATGACTATGCAGTGGTTGCAACCACCTCTGGAAAGCAGGCACTGGCGAACATGCGAACCGCTGTTCCCGATTTGCTGATCATGGATCTAAACATGCCGGCGCCCGACGGATTCGAGCTCTTGCGAACCGTTCGGGGCGAGTTCCCGTATCTACGGGTGCTGGCGATATCCGGGTATCTGGATGGCGCCTTGCTGGAGGCGGCGGCCGTCCTCGGAGCGATCGCGACGCTATCCAAGCCTATTGCAGCGGATACACTCCTGGCGAAAGTCCGAGAGGTGATTGGACCGAGCTAAAAAAGCCTGAAGGAATTGACTGCTGTCTCAGTCCTTGCGGAGCGCATGGGTGAGACTCTTTTCGGCGCTGTCCAAACACTTCTGAATTTCGTCCAAATCCGGGACTTTCTCCGGACCGACGTCTTTCAGCGTCGTGGCCACGGTCTGAATCCTCAGCCGGCTATCCACGATCCGTTCGCGTTCTACACGTGTCAGCGCCATGAATCTGCAATCCTTCCGCGCAAAGGTGAGTCTCGACGTGGAGAATCCACGCATACTTTCGCGCATCCTTCTTTTCTTGAGCCTCGTGAAGCAGAATGTCGAAGCGCGTAAAATCCACGTCGCCCTCGATGACCGCCTCCACCTGTTGGCGATGCAGCACGTTCAGTTCGTGGATGGCCTCCAGAAAATCATCCAGTAACCGGTGCTTCTCCCGACAATAACCCAGCCCGTCCTTTTGGGCTCGATCCAAGCGCTTCCCCCCCGACTCGGTCAAGGCCTGCAGCATGCTGCGAATACTCCTCGGTCTCCACCCAGCAGCAGACGGGCCAATGTGTTCTTCGCGACCGACTTGACCATTCGGAGTGTCCAAAACAGGGGGGATGTAGAATGGTTGCAATGGACCAGCGCCGCATGTGCCCGCATTGCCGGGCGTTTATCACCACTCGTGATCGCACCTGCCCCTATTGCGGCGAGACTGTCGGGCCGCGGGTGGCCGATCAACGCGACTCCTCGCCAATTGGCGGACTGATTCCCCAAGTCCGCTTTAATACCATAATCATCCTGGTGATTAATTTCGGGCTCTTCCTGGCTACTTCGCTTTACAGCATGAATTCGGGGCGGGGCAGTGCCATGGGTCTGGACGGCCTGACTCTCATCGAGTTCGGCGCCATGTACAGCCAATTGATTCACGGAGGGGAGTGGTGGCGGCTGGTGACGGCCGGCTTCCTGCATGGCGGTTTGATCCACATCCTGATGAATTCATGGGTATTATTCGATCTGGGGGCGCAAGTGGAGGAAATCTATGGCGCCAGCCGCATGCTCACCATCTACTTTGTCTCCAGTACCTTCGGCTTCTACGTAAGCTCCCTGATGAAGCCTGGCCCCTCGATCGGAGCTTCGGCGGCCCTCTGCGGGCTGATTGGCGCCATGCTCGCATTGGGAGTCCGCGATCGCAGCGGATATGGTGCGGCAATCCGTGCGGTTTACATTCGCTGGATCGTTTACATCCTGCTTTTCAGTTTCCTACCCGGAGTGGATATGGCCGCCCATGTCGGCGGGCTGGCGGGTGGATTTGGACTCGCGTATCTCGCCGGCGACCCGCGCCACTCCAGTACTGCCACGGAGAGACTCTGGCGGGTCGCAGCGTTCTGCTGCATATTAATTACAGTCGCGAGTTTCCTAATGATGTACTTGTGGTTTACGGCGAATGCGAAATAGAATAGCTACAGTATGCGCTTCCGTACATTGGCGTTAGCACTGGCATTGGCATTCGGGATGTCCGCGATGGCTCAGGCGAGCCCCAAAAGGGCCGTGATCCACAAGACCGCCCGGAAGGGCAAGGTCCGCAAAGGGACGTCGAAAATGGCTAAGGCCCATAAAGCCAAGCGCGGCAAGACGATCAAGCACAAGAACGTCTAGGCTGCCCGCGGCTGGTTCGCCCACTTCTTCTGTCCACATCACAGTGCTCACCGGCGCTGCTTCGGGGTCTTTGATTCCGGTAAATTCCTGCAAAAATCGTGTTGCGACGTAGAATATCTGTTTTTCCTCTTCCCCTCGGGTATACTTGCGGCATGGCACTCCGAGCTGGGTTGCGTGCCCTTAATTGCGTTTTTGTGGCTGCGGCATGCGTGTCAGTCTGTGCGGGGCAGTCCCGTGCCCCTGTGTTGGTGGAGCTGTTTACGTCCGAGGGATGCTCCAGTTGCCCGCCGGCTGACCGGTTACTGCAGAAGATCGATCCCATGGCGGTTGTCCTCAGTGAACACGTCGATTACTGGAATCACTTGGGGTGGAAGGACCAGTTTTCGTCTCCCCTCTTCACTGCACGACAACAGGCATACAGCAGAATTTTCCGTTTGGACAGTGTATACACGCCGGAAATGGTCGTGGACGGCGAAACCGAGTTCTCCGGCGGCGACGGCGCCCGGGCAGCCGAAGCCATCGCGAAAGCAGGGCACAAGAAGAAAGCCGATGTGCGACTCTTCAAAACCGACGCGGGATTGCGCATCGAGGTGGAGAATGCCCCGGCCAGCGCCGACGTCTTCCTGGCGTTTGCCGAGGACCCTGCCGACTCGCAGGTATCCGCAGGCGAGAATGCCGGGCGTAAACTTCACCACGTGGCAGTTGTGAGGAGTTTGCAGAAGGTCGCATCGGTGAAACGCGGCGTCAGTTTCAACAGAGTGGTGGAATTGCCACGCGCTGCGGCGGCGCAGCGGGTGGTGGTCTTTCTGCAGGAATCGGGCCCGGGCCGGGTTTCCGGAGCGGCCATCCTCCTTCCCGGATCCTCCGCCAACAGCCTGTAGCCGACTTCAGTCACACTGCGGCATCATGGTGAGATGCTCGCGGTTTACCTGGAGAATGGCGCCGTGTCGACCCGCCACATGCCCGTCCCGGAGCGCCCCAAAGGTTTTGCCCTGCTGCGGTTGTTGCTCGGGGGGATCTGCAATACCGATCTGGAACTACAGCGCGGGTACTACGGCTTCTCCGGCATTCCCGGACACGAGTTCATAGCGGAAGTCCTGGATGCTGACGAGCCAAACCTGGTTGGAAAGCGCGTGGTGGGCGAGATCAACCTGGGGTGTGGCGATTGCCCTTGGTGCCAGAGGGGGAACCGGCGCCACTGTCCCAATCGGACTGTTCTGGGAATCAAAGGACATGCGGGAGCGTTCCAGGAATTCTTTACTCTGCCCGAGCGAAACCTGCACGCCGTCCCGGACGGCGTTTCGGACCGCCACGCCGTGTTCACCGAACCTTTGGCGGCCGCTCGCCAGATTCTGGACCAAGTCGCAATGGAACCTGGCCGGCCTATTGCAGTCTTGGGTGACGGCAAACTGGGACTGCTGATCGCCCTGGTGCTGCGGGCGGAAGGTTACGACGTCCATCAGTACGGACACCATTCCGAGAAGTTGCAGATTTCCGCCGACGCCGGGGTCGTCACCAGGCTCAATCCGGAAATCGCCCCTCCGGCGAGTTACAGCCGGGTGGTGGACGCCACGGGGAATCCCGAAGGATTGCGTGCAGCAGTGGCCATGGTCGAACCTTGCGGAACCATAATCTTGAAGTCCACCATACATGGCCCGGTTCCCATCGATTCTGCTCCCGTCATCGTCAACGAGGTGGTTTTGGTCGGCTCGCGGTGCGGACGCATGGAGGCTGCCTTGCCGCTCCTCGAACGGGGTCTGATTCCGGCGGACAAACTGATCGCCGGAGAATATTCGCTGCGGGACGCCGCTGATGCGTTTGCACGCGCCGCTACGCCGGGCGTCTTGAAGATTTTGCTCCGGCCGTAGTGGAACCACCGCCGTTCCGGTCTTAGTGGCAGCGGATTACTTCCGCGACTCCCAAATGAGACTAATAAGGGCTCATCGTTTGCGGGCCCGTGGTGTGCCCGGGTGGAGGGAACTTGTCTGTGGCTTGTTCGTAGCCGCCTACTTTTTCTATTTTGTCGGCGATACAGTGCGGGTTCACTTTGCCCCCGACGACATGATGAACATGGCGAGTTACTGCCAACTAACGCCATGGAAGATTCTGTGGTCCCTCTTCATGCCCTGGCGTGGGTTTTATCGGCCTGCTGCTGCGCTGTTTTATGTGCCTCTGCACCATGTGTATGGTCTGAATCCAGTTCCTTATCACTACGTCTTACTCACGTTATTGCTTGGCGGAGTCGGGCTGATCTATCAGTTAGCCGTTGATCTGGGCGTGGAGAAGCTGACGGCGGGCGTTGCCGCGCTGATCGTATGCTTTCACTGCGGGGTGGCGAATCTCTACTACAACACTGCGTTCATCTATGACGTGCTGTGCGGGCTTTTCTATCTGGCCAGTCTCTGCTACTACACTCGCATCCGCAGAAGTGGCCGGGACCTCTCCGCCTTGCAACTCGGCTGTTTCCTTCTGCTGATTCTTGTGGCACTAGACGCCAAAGAAATGGCGGTTACGCTTCCGCTCGTGCTCGTAGCGTATGAATGGAATTACCATCCGCCGCACCTCGCAAGCTGGCAACGACCGGGAGAGTGGCTCCGCGGGCCGGGGCGCGCGATCTGGATGGCGGGGTTAGTCGACCTGGTCTATTGCTACGGCAAGGCTTTCGGACGCGACGCGATGATCAGGCAGCCTGGATACATCCCGGTAATCTCGCTGGCCCGATGGGAGACGTTTCAAATGCGATCGACGGGCGAACTCTTCTTGTCCTGGGGACAGTTCCAAATGCGAGACGTAGCGTTGGTATGGTTTGCGGCGTTTTATCTTGCCCGTCGCCTCAATCGTCCGGTGCTCTGGTTTTGCTGGTGGTTCATGGCGTTCACACCGCTGCCCATCGAGTTTCTGGAAGGCCGTGGAGGCGCCTGCCTGTATGTGCCTTTGCTGGGATGGGCAATCTTCGGTGCGGTCGTCTTCCGCGAAATCTCGAATTTGCTGGCGCGCGCGCTGGTGGGCGATCCCGCGTTACGCCGGCTGGGAGAGCGATCCCTCTGCGCGATCCTGATCGCCGCAGGCATCTATTTCTGGGCCGCCGAGGCGCGCCGTTTGAAGGACTCGTACGTGCGTCCGTCGATGGCGGCGTTGGGACAGGGCACATGGGAGGTCATCCAACAGCTCGATCGGCTGCGCCCCGCCGTTCGCCCGCACAGTTGCGTCGTGTTTTTGAATGATCCCTTCGAGGGGTGGGACATGGCCTTCATCGCGCAGCTCTGGTTCCGTGACCGCAGTCTGGAATTCCGCCTCGATCGCAAGACGCCGTTGGCAGCAGACGAGTTGGCGCGCGCCAATTACGTCTTCACTTTCACGGGCGAAAAGCTCGTGCAGTTGCGGTGACCCCCGTGCCACTCAGGGACGCAGCTGGCGAGCCGCGCGTGCCAGCAAGGGATGCCCAATCGCCCCGAAAAAATCACTCCTCACGGTCGGGGCTCATTGCGAGCCGCGCGCGTAAGCAAGCGATGCCCAATCGCTCCGAAAAAATCACTCCCTTACGGTCGTGGCTCATTGTGAACCGCGCGCGTCAGCAAGCGATGCCGGATCGCTCCGAAAAATCACTCCCTCACGGTCGTGGCTCGTTGCGAGCCGCGCGCGTCAGCAAGCGATACCCAATCGCTCCGAAAAAATCACTCCCTTACGGTCGTGGCTCGTTGCGAGGCGCGCGCGTCAGCAAGCGATGCCCGGTCGCTGCGAAAAAATCACTCCCTTACGGTCGTGGCTCGTTGTGCGCCGCGCGCGTCAGCAAGCGATGCCCGATCGCTGCGACAAAATAACTCCCTTACGGTCGTGGCACGTTGTGAGCCGCGCGCGTAAGCAAGCGATGCCCAATCGCCCCGAAAAAATCACTCCCTTACGGTCGTGGCTCGTTGCGAGCCGCGCGCGTAAGCAAGCGATGCCGGATCGCTCCGAAGAATCACTCCCTTACGGTCGTGGCTCGTTGCGAGCCGCGCGCGTAAGCAAGCGATGCCGGATCGCTCCGAAAAATCACTCCCTTACGGTCGTGGCTCGTTGCGCGCCGCGCGCGTAAGCAAGCGATGCCCGATTCGCTCCGAAGAATCACTCCCTTACGGTCGTGGCTCGTTGCGAGCCGCGCGCGTAAGCAAGCGATGCCCAATCGCTCCGAAGAATCACTCCCTTACGGTCGTGGCTCGTTGTGCGCCGCGCGCGTCACGGTCGTGGTTCGTTGCGAGCCGCGCGTCAGCAAGCGTCAGATCAGTTGCTCCAGGAGCCCAATCAGATACTCTTCGTCGAATGGCCCGGACCGGTAGGTACGAGGGTCGAAGAAGCGCCACATTTTCTTTTGCTTTTCCCAGGTGTAGAAGATCAGCTGCTCTTCGATGATGTCTTTGTCGAGCAGTTCCTGATTAAACGCGCGAACGGCCCCTTCGAGCGTGTAGGGGATCCTAAAATCCTCAGTCGATATCAGTTCTACCGTGGCCTCGAATTGAATCTGCAAGATGCGGCCGCGGATGTTCATCTGAACTAGGTTGGGAGATTCCTCCTGAAAAGAGTCCTCTCCGAACGAAACCGGATCCAGGATGACCTCGCCGCGCGCCAGTCGGCCGTTCAACCCCACTACAAAATCCGAGCAGATGCTGTAAAGTTCGCAGGCTGCCTCGCGGCGCATGCGGCGAACGTCGCGCGCATGCCGCATGGACCTCTCGTCCTTTTCGACCAGGGCATCGATATTTTCTGCCAGCCGTTTCAGCCGTAACTCTCGAGCCTCTTTCTCGCTTCCGGTCCGGGGCAACCTTCCATTCTCCTCTCGACCTTCCAGCATACTGCCTCTTGGCGTCGCCCCGTTTCCGAAAGTTAACGCCTCTGTTGTTTGCAGATCAGGTCTTCGAGTGTCACTAAGTCCATTAGGTCCATCTGCAAATTGAGGAGAATTTCGTCAGACATTTCGGGCGAGAGCACGCGCTTCCCCTTGAGAACGTTGTGTATGTGCGGCTGAGATACGCCAGTCATCTTGGCGAGACTCCGTTCGGTGAGTTCGCCGCTGCGGACCCGCTCCCGGAGGTGGTCAACGAAGCGGCACCGCAATTCTTGGAAAGTCATAGTACTATCGGTCTATGTCTGTAAGAAATAGGTAGTAAGAAAACTCCTATTACTTACTAAGATTTATGCGTACTGGGCCAATTTTCCCAGAACGCTTCAAATTGTAGCTAAGCTATTGAAAAAAATCACTAATTTCCAGAATTCGGAGAGGGGGTAAACACGAGAAGTTGATTTCAACGTCACGTCATTCTTTGAATTTTGTTGACGTTTTTCTATCGAGATCTAAATTGAAAGCAGATTTTAAAACGACAGCGGCCCGTTAACGCCGCTCTCATAAGGACATTTAAAAAATGCAGTGGAATCGATCGAACGCAATTGGCATCGCCAAAGTATCCTGCGTTTTCTGCCATGGAAACGGTACCCGGTTATCCCGCGGGAGGGAAGTCCCTTGCCATTGCGCTTTCAGGGCCGCTTTTCGCGCCTGCTTCAATCGTTTTCGGGAATGCAACGCCGCGGGAGCACGAACCAGCACGGTTTTTTGGGAGTCGTCGGGTGGATCCAAAGCCCGCCGCTTTTACTCCCGGAAAAACGAGGAATATCTGGCCGATTTCTGCCTGGTAAGCCGCCGCCTGCTGAGCGATTTCAATTATAAATTGTTTCGCTATCACTACCTGCTGGGTGCGGATTGGAAACTCTGCTGTCGTCAACTGAAAATGGAGCGCGGAGCGTTTTTCCACGCGATCTACACGATCGAGCAGCAGTTGGGACGCGCTTTCGCTGAGCTAAAGCCCTATCCGCTCTATCCCCCGGCGGAGTATTTTCACGGCCCGATCCAAGTCCACAGCCCCGAGCGCTCTCCTGAGCCCTTCGTATTGCCACTGTCGGCGTGAAGGCGGTCCGATGTTCCTGCTCATGCGGGGGTGGACCTGGCGCCGCCCCCGTTTCCTCTAAAATGAATCATCTCTGATGGATCCCCTCACGCACACGCTGACTGGCCTTTTCCTGAGCCGGACTGGCCTGAACCGTTGGACGCCTCTGGCCGCTCCCATTCTGATCCTGGCGGCGAACGCTCCCGATATTGACATTGTCACCCTCGCCGGAGGTTCGCTGAACTATCTCCACTATCACCGCCATCTGACGCACTCAATCTTAGCCATGCCAGCCATGGCTCTTTTGCCCGTAGTACTGGTGCGTGCGGCCGCCCGCAAGCCGGTTCAGTGGATTGGCGCCTTCGGCATCGCCATGATCGGAGTTGCGTCTCATCTCCTCCTGGACCTTACGAATATGTACGGCATCCGTCTGCTGACTCCCTTCTCGGGCCGTTGGTTCCGGCTCGACCTCACCAATCTGTTCGACCTCTGGATCTGGATCGTGCTCTTGTTGGGCGTGGTAGGACCCCTGATCGGGCGCCTGGTCGGGTCAGAGATTACCTCGGGGACAATGCGCAATCCGCACCACGGGCGCGGATTTGCGGTTTTCTGCCTGATGTTTTTGCTGCTCTACAACTGTGGGCGGTACGTGCTGCATTCACGCGCCGTCGCCTCGTTGGAATCGCGGATTTACCAGGAGGCTTCGCCGCTTCGCGTGGCGGCCCTGCCCGATGCGGCCAATCCGCTGAAATGGAAGGGACTGGTGGAAACCAACGAGTTTTACGCGGTGGCGAACCTCAACCTGGCCACGGAATTCGATCCCACGCGCGCCACGATTTTCCGTAAGCCGGATGCCGATCCGGCGATCGAGGCAGCGCGACGCACCACCACCTTCGAACAGTTTCTGCAGTTTTCGGAATTCCCGCTCTGGCGTGTGTCACCGGTAACGGAACCTGAGAACGGAAAACTGGTGCAAGTCTATGACATGCGATTCGGCACTCCTCTGACGCCGGGGTTTATGGCCAGCGCGCTGTTGAGCGCCAGGTTGAGCGTCCTGGAGACGCAGTTCGAGTGGAATTCGCCCCGTCCACGTTAGGGCCTTTTGGGGATCGAATTAGGGCAATGCCTCGATTTTCCTTTAGTTTTCAGGCCGTCACAATGGAAGAGTGGCACTCATAGATTCTTCCGTGGTTCTCGATCGGGAACAGCTTCGGGACATTACTCTAGACGATGAGGAGCTCATGCGTGAGATCCTCTCGGCATTAATCGACGACACTTCGCGCCAGATCGGGCTCATCGAATCGGCGATTCGCGAAAAGGATTCGCAGAAGTGCATGCGCCTGGCGCACTATTCGAAGGGTGCCTGTGCCAACGTGGGCGCGAACGCCGCCGCAGCGTTGCTCAAACACATCGAAAGCGAAGCCTCGAAAGGCGAGTTCCCCGCGTGTGATCACTCCCTGGCAGCGCTGGCGCAGGAGATCGAGCGCCTCCGCGACGTTTCGGTGTGAGCCAGTGGCTTTGACCTAGCGTTTCAGCAACGCCTTCACTCCATCGGCGCACAGCACCGCGGCGTGTTTGGATTCCGGGGCCAATCCCCCGACGGCCTCCTCCACCAGCGACGCCCGGAAACCGGCAAGCTCCCGGCGTGTCTTCCCCGTCATCCACTCGGTAAGTGCCGATCCCGCTGCAATCGAAGCCGTGCACCCCCGCACCTTGTATCGCACCTCCACCGCTACATCCCCCTCGAACCGCACCGAAATCCGCAGCATGTCCCCACATGCCGGGTTCGATACCTCCACCTTCACTGCCGGCTCGGCCAATTCCCCTACATTTCGCGGATTCTGAAAATGCTCGATCAACCGTTCCGAATACATCCGTGCACCACCAGCCTGCAATGTGCAAAGTATAGTCCAATTCCTGGAAGGCATACCGGATAGTTGAGGCGGCTTAAATGATTTGTTTAATAAATCAGTCTTGACTACCTGAAACTCTGATTCTATAGTTCATGCAGCAACCTGTCGCAGAGGTTACGTTTCGATCCGTACGTGCCTTCGCTCCCTGAAGCGAGACGTACCCCAGTGAGGTGTGAAGATGTTTCGTTTCCAGCGGATCATCCCGCAATGCCATCCTTTCGCCTGGGGTCGAATGGCAGCCCCGATCGTGGTTCTGGCTCTGTGCGGCGGACTGCATGCGCAGGGCCTCGGCTCTATTGTAGGCACGGTTGTGGATCCCTCCGGCGGGGTTCTTCCCACCGCCAAGGTGAAGATCGTCGATGAAGGGACCTCTCTCGCCCGCGAGACGACAACCAATCTTCAAGGTTATTACGTGCTCCCCTCGCTACGGCCTGCTGTCTACTCCCTGTCAGTGGAGGCACCCGGGTTCGCGAATTACCAGCAGCGCGGTATCGTTCTCCAGGCGGACCAGACGGCCACCCTGAACGTGAGCATGACCATCCGCAGTGCGCAGCAGACCGTCATCGTCGAAGCACCGCCGCCGCAGGTCGATACCAGCACTTCCACTTTGAGCGAAGTGGTGGACCGCCGGCGCATGGTGGAACTGCCCTTGAACGGACGCAATGCCGCGAGCCTGGCATTGATCACGGCTGGCACGGTACTGGCCCCGGCTACCGCAGATGAAGGCAGCACCAAGACTTTTCCCGCGGCCGTTACGATTTCCGCCAACGGGTCGCGCCAGAACCAGGCCAGTTTCCGCCTGGATGGAGCCAACAACAACGACGCCTACACCAACGTCAACCAGCCATTTCCCTTTCCCGACGCGTTGCAGGAGTTCAGCGTCCAAACCAGCAACTACTCGGCGCGATACGGCGGCAACGCCGGCGGCGTAGTCAACGTCGTCACCAAGTCGGGCGTCAATGACCTGCATGGCGACCTTTTCGAGTTCAACCGCAACGCCGTCTTCAACGCGCGGGACTTCTTCGCCGCCAGCAGGGACCCCCTCAAACGCAACCAGTTCGGCGGAACCCTGGGAGGCCCTGTGACCATCCCCGGAATCTATCGCGGCAAAGACAAGACCTTCTTCTTCATGGGGTACCAGGGCACGCGCCTGCGCAATACCGCGCTCGGAGGGAACTCCGCATACTTCCCGACCGCGGCCGATCTGAACGGCGATTTCTCGGCCCTGCTCACCGCTTCCAACCCCAATAACCCGCTCGTAAAGGCCGTCACGATCACCGATCCAACGGCCGGAGGCGCCCCGTTTCCGAACAACCAGATCCCCGTCAGCCGCTTCGACAAGGCGGCACTAGCGCTCACCAAATATGTCCCCGTGGGCACGGGCAACGGCAAGGTCTCCTATGCCCTGCCCACCAGCACCGCCTACGATGAGACGCTCGTGCGTCTCGACCACTCGATCTCCGACAAGGACCGTTTCACAGGCCGCTATTACCTGGACCGCTACTTCAACAACCCGTTCCTCGACGTGACCAACCTGGTAAACAATCAGCCCTACACCGACATCCTCTCGCACAACTTCATGCTCGGCGAGACTCACACCTTCAGCGCCTCCTGGCTGAACGATTTCCGCCTCAGCATTGCGCGCGAAGTGGCCGACCGCGGGCCGGCCGGCGGAAGCATCAATGCCGCCGACCTGGGTGTGAATATCTACCAGCCGCCGGGAGCCAGGATCATCGAGAGCCTCAACGTGAGCGGTTACTTCTCCATCAGCATGACCGATCCGGCGACCTTCACCCGCGACCAGTACGGCATCAACGATTCCGTGAGCTGGGTCCACGGCGCGCATTCCATCAGTTTCGGTGTGGACGCCATTCGCGCCTGGGTGATGATCCGCAATCAGTTCCACCAGCCCGGACAGTTCGGCTTCACCGCCGATTATAACGGCGACGCCATGGCCAGCTTCCTGATGGGCCAGATGCGCTCTTTTCTGCAAGGCAATGGCGAATTCAAGGACAACCGCGTCAACAGCTTCGGACTGTTCTTCCAGGACGATTGGCACGCTACACGCAAGCTCACGGTCAACCTGGGCCTCCGCTTCGACCCATTCTTCCCCTGGAAGGAAACCAAAGGCCGCACGGAAGTGTTCGACCCTACCGCGTATGCCCAGGGCCGGGTCTCCAAGGTCTATCCGAACGCGCCTCCAGGACTATTGTTCCCCGGCGATGCCGGCGTACCTGAGTATGGCCTGCTCGCCAACTGGAAGAACTTCGGTCCGCGTGCAGGCTTCGCCTACGACGTGACCGGCAATGGCAAAACATCCATCCGCGGCGGTTTCGGTCTGTTCTACGATGCACTCCAGAACGGCATCTACAACAACCGCTTCGTGGACGTGGCTCCCTTCAGCGTGCAGGTCAACTACACCGCGGGCGTTCCGGGACCGTTCAGCAATCCCTATCTGGGGATCAACAACCCATTCCCCAATCCGCCCGCCGTGTTCCCCACGCCTTACCAGATCGTGACCTACGACACGGCCAACGGCGGCGTTTACAGCACTCCGGTGTCGATGAATTACAACCTGTCCCTGGAGCGCCAACTCCCTCGCGCCTGGCTGATCCGTATGGCGTACGTCGGTTCGCAAGCCAGGCACCTGCTCGACACCCAGGAATTGTCGCCCGCCGTGTACTCGGGCAGCCTGGCCAACGCCAACACCCGTCGTTTTTTCACCAACTACGGGAGCATCGGACTGGCCTCGCAGGACGCTAATTCCGGCTACAACTCGCTGCAACTCACGGCGCAGAAGCAGTTCTCCAAAGGCTTCACGGTGCTGGCCAATTACACTTGGTCGAAATCCATCGATGATGTTCCGTACGGTGCCAGCGTCACGACGGTCGGCGTCTCGGCGGCAGGTGGGTCCTCGTGGGTATCTCCCATTCCGTGGTACCTCCCGGGCCGTCACCAGTTCGACCGCGGACCTTCGGAGTTCGATCACACACACCACCTGGTGACGTCCTTCATGTGGCAACTCCCCAAATTGAGCGGTAAGCCGGCGGTACTGCGGTATGCCTTCGGCGACTGGAGCCTGAACGGTTTGCTTTCCGCACAGACAGGGGGCCCGATGACGGTGGTCGCCGGCAAGGATCAATCCGGGACCGCGACCAGCAACGATCGCGCCTACTACGTCGGCGGCGATCCTTACGGCAACACGGCCTGCGGCTCCAAGGCCCCATGCGTCAGCTACTTGAATTCCGCAGCTTTCGCTCTACCCTCGCAGGGATCGTGGGGCAATGTCGGCAAGGGGGCGTTACGCGGCCCCGGAATGTTCACTTATGACGGCGCCCTCACCAAGGACTTCGACCTGCACAAGGAACGCGTCAAGCTGCAATTCCGCGCGGAGTTCTTCGACTTGTTCAACCGCGCCAACTTCATGAATCCGGGAGTCGGGGCGAGCAGCATCAACGGCAACGGACTGGCATCGGCTGGCCCGAATGTTTCCGCGAGCGGGTTCGGACAGATCACGGCCGATAACAGCAATAATGGCGCCAGCAGCGTCCTGTCGCCGCGCATCGGTCAGCTTGCTTTGAAACTGACCTTCTGACCCGTTGTGGGGAAGGGCCGGCGTGGACGCCCGGCCCGGCCCCACGTCTGTGCTCCAATGGGATGATGCTCCAGGTGGTCGCCGCAATTCTTGAACGAGAAGGCCGCATCCTGATTTGTCAGCGAAAGCCCGAACAGTCGCACCCCCTGAAATGGGAGTTCCCCGGCGGAAAAGTGGAAGAGGGAGAGTCCCCGGCCGACGCTCTGAGCCGCGAACTGCAAGAGGAACTCGACATTCAAGGCGCCACCGGACCCGAAATCGCGCGGTATCAATACGCGTATCCCGGGAGGCGCCCGATAGTGCTGATCTTTTTTCGCGTGGAGAGATTCGAAGGCGATCCGCAGAATCGAATTTTCCACGAAATGCGTTGGGAACCCCCCCAAAAACTCGCAGAATTCGATTTCTTGGAAGGCGATCGCGACTTCATCCGCACATTCGCCCACACTGCCCCATCATAGTCCCGCGTGCCCTGCCTCTATACTGGTCGTATGACCGCGATCAAAATGCTGGACCCCGCGCAGAACGAGTTTCTGGCAGGCCTGGAAGCGAAAAGTAAACGACCCAGTCATTTCTTCCGCACCATGGCGAATCGTCCCGAGGTGCTCAAGAATTTCGTTCCGTTCTATGGCTCGATTATGGGACCAGGCTCCGTAGAGCGCAGAATCAAGGAATTGGTATACCTCACTTGCTCGTACGCCAACGAGTGCGCGTACTGCACCACGGCCCACGTAGCCGCCGGCAAGAAGGCGGGAATCACTCCTGAGGAGATGCAGGCAATTCAGACGGAACAGGATCACGGATTCGCCGCCCCTGAAAAGGCCGCTATTCAGTACGCCCGGGAACTGACCCAAACTGCCGACGGTGCCGACACGCGCGCCGCGCTACTGGAACATTTCAACGACGAGCAGATTGTGGAACTGACGCTGGTAGCCGCCATGGCGAACTTCACCAATCGCTTTAACAACGGGCTCGGCGTCCAGCCAGAGGAGTAACGATCGGGCATGTCCATCCTGAGCGGAATCCATCCGGTTGCGGAGGCGCTACGGGCCCATCACCCGCTCGATCGCCTGCTGGTAGCGCAAGGCGCCGGTGGTCCGCGCTTGCAGGAGATCATCGACCTGGCGCGCCGTGCTTCGGTGCCGGTGCGTTTTGAACCGCGCGCGGCGCTCGACCGGCTGGCGGGTAGTTCCGGGCATCAGGGGGTGGTGGCGTTAGGCGCCGCCCGGAAGTATGCCGATCTCGATGCGGCGGCCGCCTCGGAGATGCTGGTGGTGCTCGACGGCGTCGAAGATCCTCACAATCTGGGAGCCATCATACGCACCGCGCACGCCGCGGGTGCCGGCTCGGTAGTGATTCCGGAGCGCCGGGCAGCCGGAATCACCGACGTCGTCGCCAAGGCAGCGGCGGGTGCGCTCGAACACCTGCCCGTGGCTCGCGTTACGAATATCAACCGCGCGCTCGAAGATCTGAAGGAGCGCGGCTACTGGATCTACGGCCTCGATGAACGGGGCGCGGAGGACTATAGCGAGGTGGAGTATTCGTCTCCCACTGCCTTTGTTTTGGGAGGCGAGGGCAAAGGACTGCACGACCAGGTGCGCAAACACTGCGACGTGATGGTGCGGATCCCCTTGGCGGGTAAGATCTCGTCGTTGAATGTCTCGGTCGCGGCGGGTATCGTCTTGTTCGACTGGAAGCGGCGCCGCTCCGGCAGTGGCGGGAAAAAATGAGCAAACCTGACGAACCCGTCAGCGGCATGGATCGCCGCGATTTTCTGAAGGCGGCGCCGCTGGCCGCCGCTGCCGGACTCGTGGTGGACTCGCTCGCCGCGCCCGCGGTCACCCGGAATATCATCGAGGCGTTTGACTATCGGGGCGTGCACTTGCGCGAGAGCCGTTGGCGCCGCCAGGTGTTGGCCGCTCGTGAGTTTTACCTGAGTCTGTCGGATGACGACATCCTGCACGGATTCCGGCGCGATGCGGGACTCGCCGGCCCGGGAAAGCCTCTGGGCGGATGGTGCAAGGACAATAGCTCCACGGTCCTCGGGCAATGGCTCAGCGGGATGGCGCGATTGTCTCGCGTTACGGGGGATAGCGAGCTCCGCGAAAAGGCCGGTCGCCTTTTGAGCGGCTGGGGAAAGACTGTCAAGCCCGATGGCGATTGCCGGATGCGCCACTATGCCTTCGACAAAATGGTCTGCGGGCTGGTCGACATGGACCAGTACACGGCTCATCCCGAGGCGCTCCCTCTGCTGGAGAAGACCACTGCCTGGGCACGCCGCTCGTTCGAACACGAAAACATGGTAGTGGTTCCCGCCCACAACACCATGTACTACGGACTGCCGCAGGAGTGGTACACGCTCGCCGAGAATCTCTACCGCGCTTACCGACTCACCGGGAACCCGGACTTCCGGTCATTCGCAGAGATCTGGCACTACCCGGCGTACTGGGGCAAGTTCCGTGATACGGCAGCCCCAAGGGGTGCGCAGGGAGTCCACGCGTACAGCCACGTCAACACCTTCAGCAGCGCTGCCATGGCCTACGCCGTCACCGGCGATCCAGACTACCTTCACCTCATTCGGAACGCCTACGAGTATCTGCAGAATACGCAGTGCTACGCCACCGGCGGCTATGGTCCCAACGAGCGATTCATGACTCCTGGCGGCAGCCTTGGCAAGGCTCTCGAAGCCAGATCCGACACCTTCGAAACGATCTGCGGTTCCTGGGCGGGCTTCAAGCTGTCGCGTTACCTGATGCAGTTCACCGGTATATCGCGCTATGGCGACTGGATCGAACGGCTGTTTTACAACGGTGTGGGGGCGTCGCTGCCGCTGCGTCCGGGCGGGAGGAATTTCTACTACTCGGACTACCGCATTTCCGGCGGCATGAAGGTCGATTATTGGGAGAACTTCACCTGCTGCTCCGGCACCTACCTCCAGAACATGGCCGATTATCACAACCTGATCTACTATCGGGAGGAGGGCGGCCTATACGTAAATTTATACGTCCCCTCCGAGGTTACGTGGAGGCGGAAGGCGATTGACGTCCGCATCGTGCAGGAGACCGGCTATCCCGAAACGGAGACGAGTACCCTCACTGTCGACGTGGCGCAGAGCGTGGATTTCGCATTGAAATTGCGAGTGCCCGGCTGGTCTCGCGATATGTCCGTGAAGCTGAATGGCGTGGATGCAGGCGTCACCTGCGACCCGGGAAACTGGGCAATCATCATGCGGACGTGGAATCCTGGCGATCGCGTAGAGGTCCGGATTCCGTTGGCGCTGCGGACAGAAGCGGTCGACCGGCAACATCCCGATCGTGTCGCGGTAGTGCGCGGTCCCGTGGTGATGACGCTGGATTACAACTATCACGATCCCAATTTTGAGTTGCCGAAGCGTGATCGCGATCTGAATCGCTGGCTGGTGGCGGACGAGAGTCCTTCCGTGTTCCGCGTCCAGCGTCCGGACGAACGGCCCGTGCGGCTGAAGTTCCGTCCGTTTTACGAGCAGCCCGAAGACTTTCCCTATCTGATGTACTTCGATCGGGGGGCCGCGCCTTACGCCCTCTGGTAACGGGTGCCGACCTGCGGTTTCTGAAAAACACTCCCTTACAGTCAAGGCCGCTACGAGCCGCGCGCGTTAGCAAGCGACGTGCCCGCTCCGAAGTTTATAGCCCAGACACTACTTGCCTTTTCGCAGGCGGTCCACCAACTGGCGCAGTTCCGGATCGGGCTTGAGCTTCAAAGCTTCCTCGAAATGCGCGATCGCCTGCGGCATCCTGCCGGGCATGTTCGACAGCGCCACGCCGAGGTTGTAATGGGCATCGGCATAATCCGGCCGGATGCGGAGTGCGGCTTCGAAGTGGGAAATCGCTTCCGGCAACCGACTGGGCTGGTTCGATAGCACCACACCGAGATTGCTGTGCGCTTCCGCATAGTTCGGATTCAGGCGCAGAGCGGCTTCAAACTGCGCAATTGCCTCGGATGTGCGGCCTTCCATCTTCGAAAGCGCGACTCCATAGTTGTAATGGGTCTCCACGGAATCCGGGTCGATCCGCAGGGCCTCCTCATACTGCGAGATTGCCTCTGGTACGCGGGCCGGAAACTCCGTGAGCGCGCTCCCGAGATTCGCGTGCGCCTCGGCGTAAGAGGGCCTGAGCCGCAAAGCGGTCTCGTATTCGGCGATGGCATCGGCGATGTGGTCGGGCGATTGGGCCAGCGCGCTGCCGAGTCCGTTGTGCGCCTCGGCTGAGTCGGGATCGATGCGCAGAGCCTCGCGATACTCGGCGATTGCCTGGGATTGGCCTCCTGGCGTGCCGGCGAGGGCGGCTCCCAGGTTCGAGTGCGCCTCGGCGTAGTCCGGGTCGAGTCGCAAGGCTTCTCTGAATTGGGCGACGGCTTCGGGGGTGCGACCGATCTTTGCCAGCGCGCTTCCCAGGTTGTTGTGCGGGATGGCGGAATCGGGAGTGATCTTTAAGGCGGCATCAAATTCACGGATGGCATCCGGAAGACGGCCGGGGGTCTTCGCCAGGGCGCTGCCCAGGTCGGTATGAGTGCGGGCGGAATCGGGCTGGATGGCGAGTGAGGCTTCGTAGTGCGCGATGGCGTCCGGCAGATGGCCAGGAATGGTAGAGAGGGCGACTCCCAGGTTGTGGTGCGCGACGTAGTTGCCGGTGGTCGCGTCAAGAGCATGTTGAAAGAGCGATTCCGTGTTCTGCCAGGTCTGGATCTGCGCCCATGTGGAGGGAATGCATGCCAATGCTGTGACGGCCGCGAGGCCCACCGCGAATTTTTGATTTAGCCGAGATACCTCGCATGCCAGCGCAACGAGGAGTCCAACCATCGGGACGTACATGTAGCGGTCGGCCCGCGCCTGGGCGCCTACCTGCACCAATCCGATGACGGGCAGGAGTGTGATCACGAACCACAGCCATCCCACCGTGAAGTGCGGATATCCCTGCCGCACCCGAATGGCGGCGACCGTCATTGCGATCAGCAGCAGGCCGGCCAGCAATGGTTCCCAAATGGGGATCTCAGGCGGGAAGGGATAGAAGACAGCGAGACTCATGGGCCAGACCATCTTCACGACATAGACGACGTAGGAATCGAGCGCATTGCCCACGCGCTCGATCAGCGGAACGTGGATCGCTTCAACCGCTCCCGCTCTGCTCTGCACCAGAAATGTGATGAGCGCGGACGCTGCCGAGAGAACGAAGAGCGGCATTTTTTCACGGAGTAGGATGCGGCCTGGAGAAACCCGCCTTAACGGCCAGATGTCGAGCAGCAACAGCACCAGCGGCAGGGTGACGATCATGGGCTTGGACATCAGGCCGAGTGCAAACCCCGTGAGCATCAGGGCGTAACGACCGCGCGAAGGCCGCTGCGCATACCCGGCGTACGCCCATAGCGTCAGAAACCAGAAAAGCGCGCAGAGCACATCCTTACGCTCGGCTATCCAGGCAACCGATTCGACGTGCAACGGATGGATGGCAAAAATGACGGCCACCCACGCACTCGGCCAGCGCGCGAGCGAAACTCTCCGCAGAAACGCAAAGAGAAAGATCGCTGCCAGCCCGTGGAGAAATACGCTGACCAGATGATGCCAGCCGCTCGACACTCCGAAGATCTGGCAATCGAGCATGTGGGAGAGTCGAGTAACTGGAAACCAATTTGCCGCTTCGGTCGATGTGAACGCCCAGAGGATCCCGGAGATGGTGATGCCGTGGCGCACGTGGGGATTCGCGCTGACATAGTCCGGGTCGTCGAAGTTTACGAAGTCGAAGTGGCCTGCTGAGGAATAGAGCGCCAGGGTGATTGCGAGAAGGGCGAGGCAAATCCAAAGATCTGCGTGCCTGAGAACGGATGCCGCGGGAATGGCCTTCGGAATTTCCGTGCGCGTGGCCGTTTTTAAACGGATGGGTGGCTTGGGACGGGGCTTACTCAACTCTCCATGATACTAAGTGGCGCAAACACTCCTCTTTGCCGCGTTGAGACCTTCTCGACGCTTGTTGGGTGTGCAGCAAGACTGAATCGCGGTCACCAAAGAGGATTCAGGCCCCCTGGACTTGGCACACGCCCGAAAGTCTCGACAAAAGTGTCGAGACGGCAAACAAAAGTGTTTGCGCCACGTTGACCAAGCTTACTTTTCCAGATCGTCAGCCAGGATGATGGCCTCCGCCAATTCGCGCATCGGACGGCGAAGGCGACGGCTCTCATTGCGAAGCTTCAGATAGGCGTCTGCTTCGGTGAGATTGTGCTTGTGCTGCAGGATGCCTTTGGCGCGCTCCACAATTTTGCGAATCTCGAGCGCGCGCTTCATCTCCAGTGTTTCCGACATGAGGCGGGCATTTTCGATTGCAATTGCCGCCTGACCGGCCACCACCTTGACGAAGCCGATTTCGTCCTCGCTGAACTGCCGGACCTCGCGCGTATAGATGTTGATGGTACCCATGACGCGATCGCGTGTCATCAACGGCATGGAGAGCAGGGAAGCGAGGCCGGTGCGTCGCGCCAGTTCGGGATAGCGATACTGCTTCTCTTCGAGAACGTTGGGAATCATGATCGGGCGCGCTTCGCGGACTACGCGGCCGATCAGGGAATCCTCGATCTTGAGCGGCATCTTGTGCATGTAGTCCGGAGACGAGCAGCATGCCGCCGAGATCACGAGTTCGCGGCGTTCTTCGTCCACCAGCATAATGGAGCAGACCGGCGAACCCAGAGTTTCCGCCAGCATTTCGGCGATGGCCTGCAGGATACGGTCGAGATAGTTCTCTTCGGAAATGGTCTGTGCCAGGCCTGCCAGCACTTCCATCCGCCGCGAAGCACTTTCGGAGCGTTCGGCGAGCTTGGACTTGGCGATCGCGCCGCCCATCTGCTCGCCGATGAAGCTGACGAGGGCGATCTCATCCGGAGTATGCGAGTGGCGAGCCTTGTGGTGAATATTGATGACGCCAATCAGTTCCCCGTTACTGATGAGGGGCACCGAAAGGAAAGCTTCATAGGTGTCTTCCGGAAGGGCCTGGAAGCTCTTGAATCGCGTGTCCGCAGAAGCGTTGGAGCCCAGCGCCACCACTGACCTGTGCAAGGCCACCCACCCCGTGATTCCTTCACCCATCTTCAGCCGGATGCTGTCGATTTCCGAAGTGTGCGGCAGTTGCGAGGCGCGAAGTACGATTTCGTTGCTGTTGTGGTCCACCAGGTAAACCAGGCAAGCGTCACAGTCGGTAACTTCCACTGCCAGCCCGATCAATTCCTGTAACATGCCGTCAAGCGTCAAATCGGAACTGACAATGTTGCTGATCTGATGTAGTAATGCGACTTGGGTGTTACTCTCTGATACCGCCATCATAGGTCTTGAGCCTCCGATCGATGCACCTCTGTTGTGGCGCGGGGTTTTCATGGTGCTGGAGCTTCCGCTCCACAAGAGGGTGACTACTCTCTCAGTTTAGGGAGCGTCTCAGAGGCGAGTCCAATCCAAAGTTTTGATGGACTCTATGCGAACCGGGGTTCAGTGGTGTGTGACCGGCTTGGCGGCGGCCTTACCGGAGGTGATATTGCGGATAAAATCCACCTCTTCTTGCAGATACGGCTTGCCGTTGCTGAAGAAGATGTCGTGGAACCACACCTCGGGCTGGCGGTCGGTGTAGGGGTGCTCCCAGGAGTCCCAGGGTATCCAGGTCTGGGTCTTTCCGGCGGCGAATCCCCAGTTGTAAGCTGCCACTTTATATTGTTTGGCGATGGGCAGGATGCCTTGGAAAGTACTCCCCCTACCTCGAGCCATGTACTCGGTGGCGAGGAGGGGTCGATGATACCCCTGCAAAGCCTGGACCCGCTTTTCGAACTCCTCGGGCTTGCCGTAGTTGTGGAAGGAGATGACGTCGGATTGTTCGACCTGAATCTTCTCGATGGGGTCAAGAGTGTCGGCGGTTGCCCAGTCGCCGCCTTTCCAGAGTCCGCTGGTTAGGGGCTGGGTTGGCAGTCCAGCGCGGGCGTACTTGAATACCTGAGGCAGAAGCACTTTGACGCGGTCCAGCTTATTACGCGGCTCGGAGCTGCCATAACTGCTGGTATTCATGTTATCGGGCTCGTTCCAAAGGTCCCATGCGAGAACGCGATCGTCGGTGGAGAACGCCAGCACCACTTCCTGGATGTAATTGAGCAGGCGCGCCTCTTGCGCGGGATCGGTGAGAGCTTTCGCGCCCGGGCTTTGCACCCAACCGGAATTGTGAACACCCCGCCGCGGAGTCGGTTGGATTCCGGCTTCCGGAAAGGGAAACCAACAGGAATCGAACAATACGAGAATGGGGCGGATTTTGTGCTTTTTGGCGACGGAGAGGAAACGGTCGATGCGCCTGCGGAATCCGGAAGGGTCTTGCTGCCACGCGATATCATGCAGGAAAACGCGCATGCTATTCATTCCCAAGGCTTCGGCCCACGCTAATTCCATATCGATGCGGGTGGTGTCGAAGGTCTCGGCCTGCCACATCTCCAACTGGTTGATTGCCGTTGCCGGAATGTAATTGCTTCCCACGAGCCATGGCTGCTTGGCATACCAGTCATTAGCTTGGTTTTCAGACCACTTGGGGGTCTGTGCCAGGGTGGAAGCGCACCCAAAAAGGCAAATCGCGATGAGTAGGCGTCTCATTGGTCTAGTTAAGCGAGATTGGTCCGAACATATCGTGTTCCGGGCGTCAACGTCAAGGTCCACGACCGGGAGCATCTGCGCAGTGCGCATCGAAAATACAGCTTTCGGCGGAATCTGCTAAACTGAGAATTGCCTGTTGGGTCGCCCGCAAGACTTGGCGTGATCTGCTTGCCACGAACGGCCGCATTAATTGGAAAGCAGGGATCGTCGGAACGCCAAGGAAACTACGAAGGATACTGCTGCCAGTAAAAGGGATTCTTGCGGTCAGGCTATCGATTGATCGTTCGCGCTGAGGTTGTTTGCGCCGAAGATCGAGCAGGTCCGGCCAGGGGAGATGGGGGCTGGGGCAGTTTGGGCGGCGTTGTCGCCGCCGTTGCGGTACGGGGGAAAAGCGAGCGGCGCGACTCCTCCGGTTGGCTCATCTCGTAAACCGCGCCGTCTGAAAATGGCGGCCGCAGATCAGGAGATTCCTCATGGGTATGCGTTCGGGTACCACCTTCAAGAAACGACAAAAAGAAATTGCTCGCATGGAGAAAGCGCGCGACAAGGCGGCACGGAGGGTGCAACGCAAGGCGGAGAAGCTGTCGGGCGACACGAGTCCGGACACGGATGACGATCTCTCGATGGCGGCCGGCGATGTTGGGGATGTGGGCGATGTCGGGGAATCTGCCACGGAGGCCCCAGCAACCGCACACGAGTAAGCCGGGCATCGTACAGATAGCTGGAAAAAGCTCTTGAAAATTGGTTTTGTCAGTCTGGGATGTCCCAAGAACCTGGTCGATAGCGAAGTGATGATGGGGCAGCTCGTGGCCAAAGGTCACGAGCTGACTCCGCACCCCGATCAGGCCGAGGTCTTGGTGGTCAACACGTGTAGTTTTATCGATCCGGCCAAAAAAGAATCGGTCGATACCATTCTCGAAATGGCCGAGTACAAGAAAGTCGGCCGCGCGAAAAGACTGATTGTCGCGGGATGCCTGGTGGAGCGGTATCGCGGCGACATCCGTCAAGAGATGCCGGAAGTGGATGCGCTGGTCGGAACCAACGAACTCGACAGCATCGTCGCGATCTGCGAAGGCATGGAACCAACCTCAAACGCTCCGGAGCCCTATCTCTATCACGATTTGACTCCACGGGTGTTGGCCACGCCGCGCCATTTCGCGTATGTGAAGATTGCCGAAGGATGCGATCATCCGTGCACGTTCTGCGTTATCCCTCAATATCGCGGCAAGTTCCGCAGCCGCCGTTTTGAATCCGTGATCTCCGAGGCCACACGCCTGTTTCAGCAGGGTGTCCGCGAGATCAACCTGATCGGCCAGGACACCACCTGCTTCGGAGAGGATTTCGGGCTGGAAAACGGGCTGGCTCATCTGCTCGAGCGGCTGGCGAATATCGAAACCCCCCACGCCAAGTGGATTCGGTTCCTGTATGCTTACCCCAACAAGGTCACCCAGAAACTGCTCGATACGATCGCAGCTCACGCGGCCCTCGTAAAGTACATCGACATGCCGCTGCAGCATGCCAGTGCGCAGGTTTTGAAGCGCATGAAGCGCGGCGCGTCTGGAGCGATCTTCCTTAAGCTGCTCGAACGGATCCGCCGCACGATTCCGGGGGTGGCCATCCGCACCAGCTTCATCACGGGATTTCCGGGAGAGACGGCCGAGGATTTTGAAGAATTGTGCCAATTCGTCGAAGCGGCGCGTTTCGATAATCTGGGCGTCTTCACATATTCGGATGAAGATACTAGCGGGAGTTTCGGGTTGGACGGCAAAGTGGATGCGCGGACGACTCAGAATCGCAAACGCCGTCTGATGGCCATCCAGCGCAAGATCGCGCGGTCACGCAATCGCGCACTGGTGGAACAGGAAGTGCCGGTGCTGGTGGAAGGTCCTTCGCGCGAGACGGATCTGCTCTGGGAAGCCCGCATGTCGACGCAGGCGCCGGAAATCGATGGTGTTGTCCTGGTGAACGACTTCGAAGGGTCCGAGCCAAGGCCGGGAGAAATTCGTCCGCTGCGCATCACCGAAGCGCACGACTACGATGTCGTGGGTACGCTTCTGGCGGGCCACGAGCGGGTGCCCCAATTCGCGCCCCCGCAACTGATTCAAATTGGTGTATGAAGTGTCCGATCTGCAAGAAGGAAGTCGCCCGTGAGGATCCCGAGTTTCCGTTTTGCAGCGAGCGCTGCCGGCTCATCGACTTGGCCAACTGGGCTTCCGAAAAGTACGTAATTCCTTCCGTCGAATCTCCCATTCCTGAAGACGAAGAAGAGTAGCTAGCATTCGATTACCATGAGCGTGTGGATCGAACCGAATTGCACGCGCTTTCCCGGGTTCGCGCGAAAGAGGCTCAGGCGCTGTTGGGGCAGGGACTGTTCGATGGCGCCTACTATCTGGCAGGATATGCGGTGGAATGCGCGCTGAAGGCCTGCGTCGCGAAGCAGACGAAGCGGCACGAGTTCCCCGATAAGAAACGAGTCGACCCGAGCTATACTCACAAGCTCTCGGTTCTGATGCGGCTGGGCAACTTGGACGAATCGCATGCGGAACGGATCAGCCTCGATCCGGAATTCAAAGCCAACTGGGGTACAGTTGAAGAGTGGGACGAGCAGAGCCGCTATGAGCGGCACAATGCGGAAAAGGCTCGCGAACTGGTCCTGGCAGTTGGCGACCGCAGGCACGGAGTCCTGGCGTGGATAAAGCGGTATTGGTAAGCATTGATCTCGAGAATGGCGCCGAGGTACTCAAGATCCTCGATGCCGCCGATTTGAAACCGGAAGTGGCAGCATGGTTATTTCTGCCGAACCACGAGTCCTGGTGGCTGATTCTTGCCTCGCGGCGGTTTGATCGGCTCGGAGATTTGGAGGGGCGGAAACTGGTTTATTCCGTGTGGAAAGACGCGGGCTTCCCTGTTCACAAGGAACCCTCGGTCATGATTCTGCCCACTAGCCATCCCTTTATCCGCGATCTCCGGCGGCATCATGGCAAACCCAGGAAGGCCGTGGAGGGAGTGCGCCTCGGGCCGGAATCTTTGGGGAAGTGGTTCATCGAGGACGGCTACGCCTATCGGATTTCCTGATGGCCGGGTCCGATTCTCCGCGAGTTCGTTTCGCCAAACTCATCGCCACCTGGTTCGGGTGTGGCTACTCGCCCTTCGCACCAGGCACGGCGGGGTCCGCCGCAGCCATCGCGATCGCGGTCGGCTTGCACGAAACCGCGGGACTCCCCTGGTGGTCGTTCCCCGTCCTGGCAGCCCTACTCTTCGGACCGGGCGTATGGGCCGCCGGCATCACAGCGGACGCCGTCCAGCGCAAAGATCCTTCGATCGTGGTGGTCGACGAGGTGATTGGCCAGTGGATCGCCTTGGGGGGAGCGCGCGTTTTGAATTGGAAGAGCTATCTCTTCGCCTTCGTGCTCTTCCGTCTTTTCGATATTTGGAAACCCCCGCCCGTGCGGCAGTTGGAAGCGCTACCGGGTGGCGTCGGCATCAACGCTGACGATGTCATGGCGGGGATCTACGCTGCCCTGATCTTATTCGTTGCAGGCTGGTTCCGGCTCTACTGAGCGCCGGAACCCCGCCACGGACATCAAGGGGCGTTTTTCGTGGAGGCTGTTACAATCTTATAGGATATGGCTCTTCGGAAAACGCCTGACAATCGGCCCCACATCGCACAGGTAACTCCGCCAGCGGCAATTGCCGGGGGAGAGCTGCAGATTCGAGGCAAAGGCTTTGCGAAGTCGGAGCGGCCGCGCGTCACCATCGGCGAGGTGGGGGCGCCGGTAATCATCGGCTCCGATTCCTTTGTCATCGCGCGGGTTCCGGAGGGCGCCACTGCCGGGGAACTGGTTATCGAGAGCGGCGAGCAGGTCAGCGAATCCTGGGCGTGTGATATCGGAGTGCTGGTTGCCGAGAACCTGCACCCGGTGGCCAATCCGGCCATCGATTCCTTTGGAAACGTCTACACCACCTTCAGCGGCTCCCGCGGGCAGAAGGTGCCGGTCGCAGTTTACAAAATCGACCTCAACTTCGCCATGAAGCCGTTCATCAACGACCTGATGAACGCCACCGGTCTCGCCTTCGACCCGCAGGGGATGCTCTACGCCTCCAGCCGCTACGACGGCTTCATTTACCAAGCCTCGCCGAACGGCAATCTCTCGGTCTTTGTGGAGGGCATGGGGGTCGCGACCGGCATCGCCTTCGACGAGCGGCAGAACCTTTACGTGGGCGACCGAAGTGGCACGATTTTCAAGATCGCTCCCAACCGGCAGATTTTCGTCTTCGCGACGCTGGAGCCATCCATCGCGGCCTACCATCTGGCCATGGGGCCGGACGGCTTCCTGTACGTCACCGGGCCCACGACATCGAGCTTCGATTCCGTCTACCGCGTTTCGCAGGACGGGGAAGTGGAGATCTTTTACCGCGGATTGGGTCGTCCCCAGGGCATGGCCTTCGACGATGAAGGACGCCTTTATGTCGCGGCATCGATCTCCGGCCGCAAGGGCATCGTTCGAATCTATCCTGACCGGCGCGCCGACCTGTTTGTCTCTGGCCCTGGCATCGTGGGCTTGGCGTTTACTCCCGGCCGCGCCATGGTCGTTGCCACTACTAATGCCATCTACCGCGTGGACGTCGGCATCAAGGGCCGCCCTCTTTTCTAAATGGACGCAGAAATTATCGCAGTTGGATCTGAAATGCTGTCGCAGGACCGTGTCGATACGAATTCTCTGTATCTCACGGGAGAATTGAACAATCTCGGGGTCGAGGTAGTGTTCAAGTGTGTCATCGGCGATGACCGCGACCGCCTCGCAGATGCCGTGCGGCGTGCCTTGTCGCGGACTGGCATCGTCATTCTATCGGGCGGCCTCGGACCCACCGAGGATGACGTCACGCGCGAGGCCGTGGCCATGGCGCTCGATCGCAAACTGATCTTCCACCCGGATATCGCGGACGCCCTGGAACAGCGCTTCCTGCTGATGAAGCGCAAAATGGCCGAAGTCAATAAGCGACAGGCGTTCATCATCGACGGTGCGGCTATACTTCCCAACGACCGCGGCACGGCGCCGGGGCAGTGGCTGGAAGACTCCGGTGGCGTGGTGGTGATGCTGCCCGGTCCGCCTCATGAGTTGAAAGCGATGTTCGAGCGGCAGTGCCTTCCGCGATTGATCCGCATCGTTCCAAAAACGGCGATCCGCACCCTGTTTTTTCGGGTGACTGGTATGGCGGAATCCGATCTCGATCAGACCATCTCACCGGTCTACAAGAAGTACACAAACCCCTCCACGACCATACTTGCGGCCAATGGGGACCTGCAAATCCATCTCCGCGCCCGCTGTGCTACCGAGGCGCAGGCAGACGCCTTGCTGGCCGAGGTGGGTGGTCCTATTGAGTTGCTATTGGGCGATCGGCTGTACTCGCGCAACGGCTCTCCGCTGGAGGTCGTAGTCGGCGACCTGCTGAAAAAGAATCATGCGACCATCTCAGTCGCGGAGAGTGCTACCGGCGGGATGCTAGGCGAGCGGTTCACTTCGACTCCCGGCAGTTCAGAATACTTTGTCGGAGGATTCATCACCTACACCAATCGGATGAAAGTGGAACTTCTCGGGGTGCTCCCGGAAACAATCGAGAAGTTTGGTGCGGTCAGTAAGGAAGCCGCCGAGGCAATGGCAACTGGCGCGCGCCGCCGCACCGGATCTACATACGCGCTCTCCATCACGGGAGTGGCTGGTCCCGATTCGGGAGGGGAGCAGGCCCCGGTGGGAACCATGTACGTGGGAATCGCGGATGCCGCCGGAACTCACGTAGCGCATCGGCAGTTTATCGGCGACCGCCAGCGAATTCGCACGTTCACGACACAGATGGCGCTGGATGTGCTCCGCCGCCGCATCGCCGGACAGCGTTAACCGCGACGCATCTGCAGCGAGCCTGCGTGAATCATCCAATCCAAGGCTGCCGTACGTCCAAGCGGATATGCCTCAGAATTCTCTACCGCGCATGTGCGATGCCGATCCCCAAGTCACCTTAAAAACCGGTATCAGAAAATCTTCCGGGAATTAGTGAAAGGTGCGGTGACGCTCGAAGCGGAAATCCTCAAGAATGCCAAGAGCCTGGGTGACGTGGGAGAAAGCTTGTTATCCGCCTTGTCGAAGAGGAAGCGATAAGTCTTTTGGAATGTGGTACGCCCGAGTGGATTCGAACCACCGACCTTTTGCTCCGGAGGCAAACGCTCTATCCAGCTGAGCTACGGGCGCACATTCACTGCACTTCAATTGTAATCTGGGGATACCCCAGGGTCAAACCAATTCTCCCGCCCTCCCATCGTGGCCCCCGAATTGCCATCCAGACGTATCTGTAAGGCAATTTCATCGATTTCTGGGAATTTCTCTGCGGACTTTCACCCGCTTCTGGGGCATATGACACTGGCACCGTATCAGACTCTGCGAGACCACGAGTTTCTCGCCGGCCTCGCTTCTTCGCAGATCGAAGAACTGGCTTCCCTGGCCACGGAAGTCGAGTTCGCGGAGAACGAAGTCGTCCTTACGGACGGACAACGTTCTGCGTCCTTCTATCTCTTGCTCGCCGGCAGCGTCGTCGTCGAGCTGCGAACGCAGCGCTTCGTCGCCGTGGTCGAGTCGCTCGGACCTGGCCAGATCTTCGGCTGGTCGTCCCTGCTCGATCACCAGGACACTCTGTTTCAGGTGCGCGCACGCGAGCGCACCAGCGCTCTTCGCATCGACGGCACGGCGCTCCGCCAGCTTTGCAAATCGGAGCCCGCGTTGGGAGCCGAGCTTCTCCTCCGCACGCTGCAGGTGGTCGCGGGCCGGGTCAAGGCCACCGAAATTCGCTTCGCCGAGATGTGTGGTGTTCGAATGTAACGGAACAAACACACTAGCGCGCAACGTATAGCGCAGTAAGGAGATCCAATGATCGCCAGATGCGCAATTCCGGTCGCCCTTGCGTTCTCCATGTGCGGCTGCATGATCGAGACGGTCGGTCCAACTCAGCACGACTCTCGTACCGTTGAACTCGACAAGTCGGAACTCGTTCGCGTCGAGCTGAAAATGGGAGCTGGGAACCTGCGCGTGGATAGCGGCACCCAGAAGCTGATGCGCGCCGATTTCACCTACAACGTGCCTTCGTCTAAACCCTACGTTCGCTACGCCGCCAGTCCCGTCCACGCCAACCTCACGATCGAACAACCATCCACCCGCGAAGCCCGATTGGGCCACAGCAAATATGAGTGGGATGTTCGGCTGAACCGGGACGTCCCCCTCGATATGAACGTCCATTTCGGTGCAGGTCACGCCGTTCTGAACCTGGGACACCTCAACCTGCATGGCGTGGAGGTCGATATGGGAGTCGGAAAACTGGAATTGGACCTCCGCGGCAGTCCGAAACGGAATTACAGCGTCCGGGTTCAAGGCGGAGTGGGTGAGGCCATCATCCGGTTGCCGTCCAGCACGGGAGTGGAAGCAGAAGCCGAAGGCGGCATCGGCTCCATCCAAGCTCCGGGATTTCAGCAGGATGGTCACACCTATCGCAATGACTCGTACGAACATGCGAAGGTTCGTATCCACCTGGAGATCCATGGTGGTGTTGGATCCATTCGTTTACTTTCGGAATAGTTCAAAAGGCGAATCTCGCATATATAATTGAGTGGGAGCCAAGTCGCCTCCTCATCTATATGCGCCTCGTTACCCGCGCAATCCTGTTGACCACCGCGGCCCTGCTCGCGCAGGCTGCCAGCCCCAAACGGCCCGCCGCATTGACGATCGTCCTGGAGTTCCAGGGCACTCACTCCGACCGTTCCATCGCCGAGATGAAGCGCGAGCTGGCAACCGTGATGAAAGACTCCGGGTTGATCTTCGACTGGCGTACCAAGGAAGAGGCCAAGGGCGAATCCTTTGACAATCTGGTGGTAGTCCGTCTCAAGGGCAAGTGCATTCTGGAACCCGTGCCCTATCTTTACGACGAGCGCGGGCCCCTCGCATTCACCTACGCCTCGGGCGACGACGTCCTGCCGTTCAGTGAAGTGGCGTGTGACCGTGTGGTGGAAGCCGCCCGTTCGGCAATGTCCGGCAGCGACTTCGCGCACGCCGACCTGCTGCTGGGCCGTGCGCTTGGACGGGTGGTCGCACACGAATTGGTGCACATGCTGTCCAAATCGGGCGAGCACGGGCGCGAAGGCGTCACGCAACCCGCGCTTTCCGGCCTCAAGCTCATCGCTCCCGAGATGCACCTGAGCGCTTCCGATCTGGAACGAATTTACACGCAGCCGTAGTTTCGCACGCATCCCTGCCCGTTTCGCGCCATCAGTCGCGATAGACTGTTCTGATGCTGCGCTCGAAACTCGCCCTAGCCACGACGCTATGTTATGCGGCGGCATACGCTCAGTCCCTGCCGACCGCTGGCCGCCCGGAAGACGCCGGATTCTCTTCGAAACGCCTGGAAGTGACGCGCGGCGTCCTGCAGGCCGACGTGGAAGCCAAGCGTCTGCCGGGAGCCGTCCTCCTGATTGCACGTAACGGGAAGTTGGTCTTCTACGATGCCGTTGGAAATCAGGACTCGGCCGCGAAGATCCCGATGAAGAAGGACTCGATCTTCCGAATCGCGTCCATGTCGAAGCCCATCACCACGGTAGCCGCGATGATCCTGGCCGAGGAGAACAAGCTCGACGTCGGGGCTCCTGTCGCGCAATACCTCCCCGAGTTCCAGAACGTCAAAGTGGGGCCGGACGGCGCCGCTCCCAAACGTGCGATGACGGTGCAGGACCTGATGCGCCACACCTCCGGTCTGACCTATGGGATCTTCGGGAACTCGCCGGTCGACCAGATGTATCGTCAGGCCAATATTTTCGGCGCCAAATCGCTGGCCGAGATGGTCAAGACCATAGCCACCCTGCCGCTGCTGCACCAACCCGGCGAGTTCTGGGAGTACAGCGTCTCGACCGACGTACTGGGACGGGTGGTGGAAGTGGCGAGCGGGATGGACCTCGATGCATTCGTGCATGAGCGGGTCACGACGCCATTGAAGATGAACGACACCGGTTTCTGGGTGAAGCCCGGCGCCGTTTCACGCCTCGCCCGGCCGGACGGCGAACCCAACGCAGCCTTCGAAAGCGCGACACAGAAGCCCAATGTCTTCTCCGGCGGGGGCGGCATGCTGTCGACTGCGACGGACTACGCGCGCTTCTGCCAGATGCTGCTCAACGGCGGCGAACTGGAAGGTGTGCGAATTCTGTCTCCCAAGACCGTCGCGCTGATGACTTCGGACCAACTTCCGCCCACCGCTGAACGCCATACACCGGTGGCGACGTCGCTCGGGCCCTTTGGTCCGGTCCCCGAAATGGGCACCAGCTTCGGGTTGGGATTCGCCGTCCGAGTCGATCCTGGCCGCAACCCGCTACCCGGTTCCGTCGGTGACTTCTCCTGGGGCGGCATCACGGGAACGTTGTTCTGGGTCGACCCGCAGACCAAACTGGTGGCCGTGTTAATGGCGCAGGCACCGCGCGCGAATCTAAACGTCATCTGGCGACAGACGCGAGTGATGGTCTATCAGGCGATGACGAATTGACGCTGCGAATTACTTTTTCGCGCCGATTGGGTATCCCTGCCAGACGTATTCCAAGGCCTCGGGCAGGGTCTGCGCTTTCACCGCACGATCGGTGTGGCCCGCGTTCGTGGCGAATACGAATTGGTAGTGATAGCCCTTGGCGGCCAGAACCTTAGCCATGTTCTCGTTGGCCAGCACCCAATCGTGATAGTTGTCGCGAGTGATGAGATTGTCGCGGTCCCCGACTTCCATCCAGATGCGGATCGGCTTCACCGGGCTGTTGGGAATCAGATGCTCATGAAACTCCCAAGCGCCGTGCGGGGTTTCAGGGTTCGCCGGCCACTGCTGATTCACGTACGTGCCCGAATAGGTCAGCACGCGATGGTACAGTTCCGGGTGATACCACGCCATCTCCAAGGCACATGATCCGCCGGAGCTGCCTCCCATGGTGGCGCGGCCTTCCGGATCTTTGGTCAGCTTCACATTGGCCTGCTTTTCCACCAGGGGAAGCACCTCCTGTTCCACGAACTCCGCATATTTACCCGACATGGTGTCGTACTCCAGGCCCCGCTCGCTGCCCTGAGCGTCACCTCCGCCGTTCTGAATCGAGATCGCCACCATCACCGGCAGACGATGCTGGGCGATGAGATTGTCGAGCGCCTTAAACAACATCTGGTCCGGCCCGTCGGCACCCACGATAAATGGCGCCGTGCTACCGGGTACATACTGCTTGGGAACATACACCGCGACCTTGCGCGAATAGGGCTTCGGAGAGCTGGAGATCATCATCCTGGTGGGATCATTCGGATCGGGTCTCGGCGGGGCGCCCGCGTCTCGAGCGATTCCGGGATAGAACTTGCTGTCGGCCGATTCCATGGTAAAGGTCACGATCGCCCCTTGCGGAACACCCTCCTGCTCGCTCATCTCCGGAGCGGCCGGATGCGTAGGCCCGAGGATGAAGTTTCCGTCGGCCTTAACTGGCGCATTCTCTCCGTCCGGTAGTTCCTTCGCGGTGACATACCCCGGTGTATGGGGATCGCGAGTGGGTGCGGGAGGGCGCGGCGCGCGTTGCGGGGCGGGAGCTTTGGCTGGGGGCGTGTCCTGCGACAGGGCCGGATTCACGCCGGTAAGCAGACAGATCGAGAACGCAATGCTGACGTAGCGAAGCATTCACAACTCCTTTGAGTGGAAATTTCATCACCGATCTTATCGCAAAGGCCCCGGCCGAGAGGCCCGCCGCGGAAACGCGTTATCATGGTTCCCTCGATGCGATGACGCAGCGAAGACCGCAATTGCATGAGTTGTCTGCGATTCAACGCTATGCCCTTGCAGTGCTTGCCGTTTCCGTGGCACTTGGAATTGCACTCCTGCTGGATCGCTTTAGCTTCCGCGCCGCAGAGGTCCCGCTTTTGCTCTTCGCGGTGGCGATCGTTTCCTGGTTTGGTGGGCGAGGGGCCGCCACTCTGGCACTGTTGCTCGCCTGCGTGATCTTCGACTACTTCTTCACGGCACCGTATTACCATCTGAATATTTCGCGAACCGACCTGCCTTACTATGCTATCTTCGCCTCGTTCGCAACGCTGGTGACCTGGTTCAGTACGGTGCGCCGGGGAGTGGAAGCCGACCTTCGCCTTGCTCGCGACCGGCTCGAAGTCGAAGTAGCCGAGCGGACCCAGCAGGCGAGTCTTCTGGATTTGACACACGACAGTATCTTCGTGCGCGACATGGACGACGTCATCACCTATTGGAACCGGGGCGCACAGGAGTTGTTCGGCTGGACTGCGGAGGAAGCAATGGGCAAGCGCGCCCATGAGCTTCTGAAGACTGTCTTTCCGTCCCCCATTGAGGAAATTCGCGCGGAATTGCTGCGCTCCGGGCGTTGGGACGGCGAACTCGAGAAAGCCAGGTCGGACGGCACCCGAGTCGTAGTGGCAAGCCGTTGGTCTTTGCGGCGTGACGAACGCGGGAGGCCTCTCGCGGTCCTCGAAACGAACAACGATGTAACCGAACGCAAAAAGCGGGAGGAGCAGATCACCAGTCTTAACGCGGAACTTGGAAAACGAACGTCCGAGCTCGAAGCCATCAATAAGGAACTGGAAGCATTTGCGTATTCGATTTCTCACGACCTCCGTGCGCCCTTGCGGCACATGTCCGGATTCACGGAGCTTCTACAGAAGAGTACCGCTTCGGTTTTGAACGATAAAAGTAAGCGCTACGTGGGGATGATTTTAGAAGCCGCGAAAAAGATGGGGAACCTGATTGACGATCTCCTGGCTTTTTCGCGAATCGGACGGGCCGAGACGCACAAGACGGCGGTGAACCTGGAACAGCTTGTGCAAGAGGCGCTGTCGGAAGTGAAGCAGGACACCAGCGGCCGCAACATTCTTTGGGAGGTCGGCGGATTGCCGGCGTGGTATGGAGACCGTTCGATGCTGCGGCTCGTGCTGGTCAATCTGATCGCAAATGCCGTAAAATTCACTCGTACGCGGCCAGAGGCCAGAATCGAAATCGGCTGCGGGGGGCAGGAGCCTAATCAGATTGTAGTATTCGTTCGAGATAATGGGGTCGGATTCGATATGAAATATGTGAACAAGCTGTTCGGTGTGTTCCAGCGGCTCCACCCGCCCGATGTTTTTGAAGGCACGGGCATCGGGTTGGCAACGGTCCAGCGCATTGTCCACCGCCACGGCGGCAGGGTCTGGGCCGAAGGCGCGGTTGATCGTGGCGCAACTTTCTACTTCTCACTTTCCAAATCGCAGGGAGTCTGACGGATGAGTACTCTGGGACGGATTTTACTGGTCGAAGATGACCCGAAGGACGTGGAGCTTACCTTGACCGCGCTGGACGAATACAATCTGGCGAATGAGGTTGTGGTCGCGGGCGATGGAGAGGAGGCGTTGGATTATCTGTATTTGCGGGGAAAATTCGCTGAGCGCTCCGGCGAGAACCCGGCTGTGTTGCTGCTGGATCTGAAATTGCCCAAGGTGGATGGCTTGGAAGTGTTGCAACAGATCAAGTCGGATGCCAGGCTCAAGTTGATTCCCGTGGTGGTGCTGACATCCTCTCACGAGGAAAAGGACATGGTGGCGAGCTATCGGCTGGGCGTGAACGCCTATGTCGTAAAGCCCGTGGATTTTCACGAATTCGTGAATGCCATTAAGGAGCTCGGAGCCTTTTGGGCGGTCGTCAATGAACCGCCACCCGGAAGCATAAAGAAGCGCTAGCTGGCAATGAACTCTCCGTTGCGTATTTTGTATCTGGAAGACGACCCACGGGACGCAGAGCTGATTCAGGAAACCCTCGAGGTCGACGGCATCCCCTCCGAAGTAGTGCGCGTCGAAACCGAGGGTGATTTCATCGCATCGCTCTGGGCGGGCAATTTTGACCTGATTCTTGCGGATTACACGCTGCCGTCGTTCGACGGTTTGTCAGCCTTGAAGATTGCCCGGAAAGGCTGGCCGCAGACGCCTTTCATTTTTGTCTCCGGCACCTTGGGCGAAGAGGTGGCCATCGAGGCGCTCAAGATTGGCGCCACGGACTACGTTTTCAAAACCCGGCTGTCGCGTCTGGTGCCGTCTGTGCAACGGGCGTTGCGCGAAGCCAGGGAACGCCTGGACCTTCGCCGCGCCGAAGAGGCCTTGCGGCGGAGTGAAGCTTATTTAGCCGAAGCGCAGAGATTAAGCCACACAGGCAGCTTCGGCTGGAACCTCTCCAACGGAGAGATCTATTGGTCTCGAGAGACCTTTCGCATTTTCGCCCTCGAACCGGCTGACAGCGTCGTGATTGATCAGGTAATTCAGCGTACCCACCCGGAAGACAGGGAGGCCATCCGCGACTTGGTCGACCGCATCGCGCGGGACCGGGAGGAATTTGATTTCAAGCATCGTCTGCTGCTGCCGGATGGATCGGTGAAATACATCCGCGTGGTGGGCCATCCCTCCACCGACCAGCCAGACAGTCTGGAAATGGTCGGCGCGGTAACGGATGTCACCGAGAGCACGGGCGCCGAAGAAAATCTCCGTAACGCTTTGGATGAGATTAAGACGTTACGCGACCAGCTCTACAAGGAGAACATCGCGCTCCGCGAAGAAGTGGACAAGGCGTCGATGTTCGAGGAGATCGTTGGTGGGTCGCCGGCCCTGCAAGCGGTGCTGGCCCGCGTTGCCAAGGTCGCTCCAACCGACTCCACGGTGTTGATCACGGGCGAGACGGGCACGGGCAAAGAACTCATCGCGCGCGCCATTCACAAGCGTTCGAATCGCTCGTCGCGGGCATTCGTGAGCGTGAACTGCGCGGCGATTCCCTCGACGCTGATCGCCTCGGAGCTGTTCGGCCACGAAAAAGGAGCGTTTACCGGCGCTCTGCAGCGGCGGCTGGGCAGGTTCGAGCTGGCTGACGGAGGCACGATCTTCCTGGACGAGATCGGCGAGTTGCCCGCCGAAACGCAGATCGCGCTGCTTCGCGTTTTGCAGGAGCGGGAATTCGAACGCGTCGGCGGAAGTCAGCCGATAAAAGCAGATGTACGGGTGATTACGGCAACGAATCGCGACCTGGAGAGTGCGATCTCGGCAGGCGCGTTTCGAAATGACCTTTTCTACCGGTTGAACGTTTTTCCCATCCGAATTCCACCTCTCCGCCAGCGAAAGGAAGATATCTCCACTCTGGTCGAGTACTTCATCCACCGCTATTCGCGAAAGGCCGGAAAGAAGATCCAGACCATCGAGAAGAGGACGCTGGAGTTGCTGGAGTCCTATAGTTGGCCGGGGAATATACGGGAACTACAAAATGTAATTGAACGCTCGGTGATCGTTTGGGAGGCGGATCCCTTCTCGGTGGATCCAAGCTGGCTTTCGCTCGAGTGTGCATCGAGTGAGGAGGAGAAGCGGCCGCCCGCTACGCAGGAAAGAAGCCTCATAGAGACCGCGCTGGCAGCGACGGGAGGTCGCGTTTCCGGTCCCGCTGGAGCGGCCGCTCAACTGGGTATGCCGGCTTCCACGCTCGAATCCAAGATCCGGTCGCTGAAAATCGACAAGTATCGTTTCAAGAGCATCTGATCGCTATCGTCTCCGCGCTCTCTCTGCCCGCTTTGGCGCGCAAACCCAGGGGCACCAGCGGATGCCCATCCGCAATTCGCCACGTACTTAATCCCTCAGATTCGCTATCCCTTGCCATCTCGGTGACTGGCCGTTTTCTAGCTTCCGCGCCGCCTCGCTAGATCTTTTCCCACTCCCAGAGCTGGAACCCCACGGCGGGATCTATCTTCATACCAGCCTGTTTGAGGTGCAAGATGATCTGCCCGCGATGGTGCGCCTCGTGCGCCAGCGCGTATCCGAAGAATGCGACCAAGCCGCGTTTGTAGGACTTGAGCTTGCCCGCCTTCTCGCTTTCGGCGATCAGCTCGGCGATGGCATTTGCCGAAGCCTCCAAAGATTCTGCGAGGGACTTCTTCGCCGCCTTGCCCTTTTCCAGCTTTTGTAGCTTTCTCGCCACGGCAGGCACACGCGGCTCCAACCACATGATCCGAACATTGTGCAGGTGCGCGAACTGGTCCGCGATGCTGCGGGCGCGAGGATTTGCCGCGAACGCCAACTGCTCGTCACTGAGTTGTTCCAGGAGCAGCAAGTTGACGCGATGATTCAGAAGCCACGAATCGGCAAGGGTGTAGGGCGGATCGGTTGTCATACCGCGTTACAACAGGTCGTGGCGATTGCGCTTTTCCAGCAGCTTCAGAATCTCCCCCACCTGCTGGGCTTTGTCGCGGCTGGCCACAAGCAGCGCATCGGCAGTATCTACCACGATCAGATCGTTGACCCCGAGCAACGCGACGACTTTGCCACCCGCATCCACGAAATTGTTGTTGGCTTCCAGGCAGACCGCGTCCGCTCCCGCGACGTTTCCCGACTCATCGCGCGGCAGTAGTTCGTACACGGCGTTCCAGCTTCCCACATCGTTCCAGCCAAAATCGCCGGCGGGAATCCCCGATACCTCAGTCGCTTTCTCCAGCACCGCGTAATCGATCGAAATGTTGTCGCATTGCGGGAAGACGTGCTTCAGCTTAGCCGCGAAATCGCGGGCTCCGAAGCGAGGCAGCGTCTCCAGAGCGGCCGCCGTTTTGGGCAGATGGAGACGAAGCTCGTTCATCAGCACATCGGCCCGCCAGAAGAACATTCCCGAGTTCCAGTAGAAGTTCCCGGCCGCGACGTATTCGGTAGCAGTCGGCAGCTTGGGCTTCTCGTGAAAATGCTTCACTGCGACCGGTCCGGCAGGAACGCCCGGCTCGGTGCCGGAGGGGAACTCAATGTACCCGTAACCTGTCTCGGGCCAGCGGGGCTGAATGCCCACCACCATCAACTTGCGCTCAGCCGCCGCGTGGAGAGCTGCGCTGATGACTTCCCGATATGAGCCGGGCTTATTCACCACGTGGTCCGATGGAAACACCCCCATCACCGCTTCCGGATCCACCGAGCGAAGAATATGGGCCGCCAATCCGATCGCCGGCGCGGTATTCCGCTGTTCAGGCTCCGACAGGATCTGCTTGCGCGGAATCTCCGGAAGCTGTTTGATAATGATGTCGCGCAGGTGCTCGTTCGTGAGGATCCACAGACGCTCCGGCGGGATCACAGGCGACAGGCGGTCCACCGTAGCCTGAATGAGCGTACGATCGCCCAGGACGTTCAACACCTGCTTCGCGGAACGCTTGCGGCTCCGGGGCCAGAACCGCGTGCCACGGCCGCCCGCCAGGATCAGCCCGTAATAGTGGGGATTCATTTACTTCAGCGGATACCCGCGAATCAGATTGAAGGTGCGCTTCCAGCGCGTCTTGGTCGGGAAATGCATGACCAGGTCCACCAGGTGGTTGATGCTGATCGACGAATCGGAAAGCACTTCGGTAGGCGCATCATACGACCAGTAGATGATCAGCGGCTTGCCGATGATGTTGTCGCGGGGCACAAATCCCCAGTAGCGGCTATCGAGCGAGAAATCCCGGTTGTCCCCCATGGCGAAAACGTAGTTCGGCGGCACTACCACTTCGCCGGCTTGTACGTGGTTTACCAACATGTCCATGGCTGATTCGGCAACATGCACATTAGGCTCCCCAGGAAAGTTGTCGCGGTAAGAATCGATGAAATCGGTCTTGTGGTAGACATACGGTTCGTCTACCTTCTTGCCGTTCAGGATCAGTTGCTTGTCTACCAGCCGGATGCGGTCGCCAGGCACGCCGATGGCGCGCTTCACGAACGTCTGCCGGATATCCACCGGGTATCGGAAAACGATGATGTCTCCACGCTTTACGTCGGTGTACGGCAGAATGTGATGCGACACGGGACCGTATGGGGAGTAAGCCAGTTTATCCACCAGGAGATGATCGCCGATGAGCAGCGTATCTTCCATGGACCCCGTCGGGATGACAAACGCCTGGACCAGCGAGGTGGTACCGAACAGCAGCAGGATAATGGTGACGGTCCACTCCGCGATAAATCCGCGTTGCGGTTCGGGTTTCTTGTGCTCCGGAACCTCCCGGCTTTCGGCGTCTTCGAGCACTAGCTTGTCTTGTTCTTGATCCACAGCTATTCATTTTAACGGAAAGCTTGCTATCCTGTTTGAGATCGCCGAGGCCCTTTTGAGTACTTCCGCTGTCGTCCAACCCGTTCCATCTCATATCCAGGCGGCCAAACGCCGTTCCACGATGCTGGTTTTTGCCTGCACCGTACTGGGCGCCGCCGCACAGATCCTGATGAAGGTCGGGATGTCGCACTTCCAGCCGAACCTCGCCTCCATCGCCACCAACGTTCCGCTGATCGCCGGGTATGCACTGTACGGCGTCAACACCCTGATGCTGACCCTGGCGTTGCGGGAGGGTGAGCTTTCCATGTTGTACCCGATCATCGCTCTCACTTACGTCTGGGTGACTTTGCTCTCGTATCTGCTGCTGCACGAAACGCCGAACCTCTACAAAAACGTGGGGATCGCGACGATCGTGATCGGGGTCGCCGTATTGGGGCGGGGAGGCCGCAAGTGACTCCCGGGCTTTTGCGGTCGATGCTGCTGGTTTTCGCCGCCTCCATCGTCGGGTCATTCGGCGCGGTTTTCCTGAAACTAGGCGCGCAGTGCCTCACGAAATCGATCTTCAGCTTCCTGAATCCCAAGCTGATGCTCGGTGTGGGGCTGTTTCTCGGGTCGTCGGTATTCTACGCACTTGGCATCAAGGGAGGGCAGCTTTCGGTGCTGTACCCGATGGTTTCGCTGGGGTACATCTGGACGCTGCTCTGGTCGCGGTTGTTCTTCAACGAGCCCTTCACCCGGCAGAAGTTCGCGGGTCTGGGCCTGATTCTGATGGGCGTATTCTTTGTCGGTTTAGGCAGTTCCTGATGCGCAGTTGTTCCGTGATTCGGGCGGGCGAATCCAGCCGCGGCAAGCAGGGCTTCGACTACTTCGAAGGGGTCTCGGCGCAGACCGCGAATTCGCAATCGCTCTGCATGCACCTGGTGACGATTCCTCCGTTGGGCCGCGCCAAGCCCCACCTGCACCACAGCCACGAAAGCGCCGTCTACGTTGTGTCGGGCGAGGCAGGGATGTGGTACGGCGAAGGACTTCGCGAACACGCCTGGATGAAGGCAGGCGACTTCGTCTACATTCCGGCCAACGTCCCTCACCTGCCCTACAATCCAAGCGATACTACGCCCTGTGTCGGCCTGATTTCGCGAACCGATCCTAATGAGCAGGAGAGCGTTACGATCCTGGATCTCCCGGATCCGGGCATCGCTCCCCGATAGGGGTTTCGCCAGTAGATCATCAGCGCGCGGTAGTTCTGGCCAGTTGCCGCAGGTGAACTCCCCATATCGGTGGGGGGCAAGCCTTCAGTACCTAACTGTTACTTTCCTATCTGGCACTGGCTTGCAATTTGAATTGCAATGGAATTCAAGGAAATACCAATGACACCTGAAGCACAGACGCTTTATTCCGTGTTCCTGTTCTTCGCCCTGGTAGCGCTGCTGGGATGGGCGAACCGACGGCACCGTGTCTCTCAGCGCTTCTGCGAGACTGTGGCTGCGCCGCCGGTCAAACCCAGTTCCGGGCTGAAGCTTGTGAGGGCGGCGAGTTAGGTACGGGTTTCAGAAGTCCGCCGACGTATCGCCAGATCGCTTGCTAACGCGCGGCTCGTAGCGAGCCAAAAGCCACAACCCGTGAGTATGTGAGAGTGAGTGTGAGAAGCTGTGAAAAATCCTGGAGCGCCTGCCCCACATACGATGAGGCATCGCCTTGCTCACGCGCGCGGCTCGCAAGCACACCTACCGAGCCGCGACCGTGAGCTGCCTTGAAAGCATCGCCCGCATGCGGGGCTCACCGCACTACATCAGCGGCCGGTCGAACAGTATCCAGGAGTCCGGATGCTGATCTGTCCAGGTGCATCCAGGTACCGGAGCCAGCCAGTCCATGCCGACATCTCCACCAATCGGCGCACCGGGAGGCGCATCGGGAGCAGGCATAGGGCGCATCGGATCCGCACCGCGTTCCAGGAATCGCTTGATGTCGGCCGCCAAAAGCGTATGCTGTGCCAACTCCGGCTCGCTGGGTGTCGACTCCGCTTTCAATCGCGCCGCCAGCTTACCTAATTTCAATGAGGCGATCGCGCGAACCTGACCGTTCGGAGCTCCGGTAGCCAACCACATCAGACGATCCACCATCACACGTTCCTCGGCCCGCCGCACCTCCGCTTCATACGGCGAAGCCACCGGCGCGTCGAAGGTCGCTTTGGTCAAACGATCGATCACTTCTTCGAGTCCGGGCAGCGACGGATCCACCGCATGTTGCGCCACCATACGGGCCGCGCGATCGAGTTGCAACACGAACCCGATTGTGACGTCGGAGGCGACGGTTGCCGGGCTCAGCGGATCGAAACCATCGCCGGTGGTGCGCGGAAACAGTTCACGATGCCGGCCGAACCCCGGCGGTCGCGGCGGAATGGACTCCAGCACCTGTTTAGGCACCGTAAGTTCCGATGGCTTGAGCGTAGCCGCCAACGCCTCCAGCGCCTTGCGCTGATTCGCGGCAGTCTCCCATTTCACCGGCGTACGCCCGTCGCCGCGCATTCCGTAGATATAATCGATTCCGCCGACCATCGACGCGGCCGACTCCACCGTGTACCGGTGGTACATGAAAATCGGCACGAGTGGTTCTTCGATCGTGGCCATGGGAGCGCCATTGCGGATGGTATGCTCACCCAGGCGATTCAACGCCGAGCGGCGAATCTTCATGATGCGATTCAATTCGTCGGCCTGATTGACGCCATTCGACCACTGGTCTACGCGCGGGTGGCTCTCCGTGTCCTGGTTGGTCATGTAGCGCAGGTCCTTGGCCCACGCGTCATCCAGGATCTTGGCCAGTGCCGCCGGCTCGTCGCCGTGCGGGAGCTGGCGATAGCCGTAATTGATCGTCGCTTTGTCCCACTCGCCAATGCGTGCAGGGTAGGCTTGCGACAGATCGATAGTGCCGTCCTCGCGCAGCTTCTCCTGCGGATGCGGATAGTCCATGACCGAGATCCAACCGGCCTCGCTGTCGTAATAGTTGTGGCCGAGTCCGAGCGTGTGGCCGACTTCGTGAGCTGCCAGTTGGCGAAGTCTCGCGAGCGCGGTCTGATAGAGAAGGTCGGGCTTCTCGTTGCCCGACGTGTAGGGCGAGAGCAGGCCTTCGAAGATCAGGTAATCCTGCCGGTCGCGCAGCGAGCCAAGGGTCACGGTCGCCTTGATGATCTCGCCGGTGCGGGGATCGGAGACGGTTCCGCCGGTGCTCCATCCGCGCGTCGAGCGGTGCACCCAATTGATCATGTTGTAGCGGATGTCCATCGGGTCGGCGCCCTCCGGCAGGACCGCGACTTTGAAGGCATTGCGGAAGCCGGCGGCCTCGAAGGCCTGATTCCACCAACTGGCGCCCTCGACTAACGCCTTGCGGACGTCCTCAGGCGCGCCTGGGTCGACCCAGTATTCGATGGGCTTGACGGGCTCGCTCATCTCGGCGGAAGGATCTTTCTTCTCCAGCCGGTGACGCCGGAGATAGCGCATCACCATCGGTTCGCCGATGGGCACGCTGTAGTCGACGAAGCTCAATCCGCCGTAGCCGGCGCGGGGATCGTCATAGCGGGGCTGGTATTTGTCGTCAGGGAGTTCGACCAGCGAATAGTGTTCGCGCAAGGTGACCGCTTCGGCCGTTGGCGTCACACTGGCGACAGTCCCTGCAAAGAGGCCGCCGCCGAATCCGCCCCCACCTCGTCCGCCGCGCCCGCCAGCCGCGGCTGCTCCCGCAGGCGCCGCCGTAGGAACCTGGATCGGGGGAGGCCCCTGTGCCGGTCCCCCGCCACCGCCCCGTCCGCCGCCCACTGCTTCATTGGTAAACGTGAGGGTGACTTCAATCTCGGTGTTCTTCGGAAATGCCTTTGTCCGCGGTACATAGATCGCGCTACGGGTGCGGTCGACGCGATACACGCCGAGTGCATTGCCGGCCCCGTGGCCGTCACGCAGGAAAAAATCGGTGGCGTCCACCAGCACGTGTCCGTTGCTCTCGGCGGCTACGGTGAAGCCCCACAGGACCGACTTGGCGAACGAATCGGCCACCGAGCGACGTTCCGCGGGATTGCTGCTGGAGGACCGGAACGATTCGTTCGGCTGCATCAGCAGCACCTTGGGCCCGACCCTTTGAAACGAGACCAGTCTGCCCGCGCCCTCCTGTCCGCGATCGAGACCGATGTCATTCGACCCGAGACCGGCGGCCAAGCCGGTGGTGTATAGGAAATCGCTATCGAAGCGGGAAATTTCGAGCCACAGATTACCGGTTCGATCATCCCAATACAGCGGGAAATACCCATCGAGCTTCTGCATGCCTGCCGTGCGTTCTTCGATGGTGGGCACTCGTCCACCACCTGCACCGGCCGGTCCGCCGCCTCTCTGCCCCCCGCCCGGTTGCGCGTGGAGCATCCACGGCGCGAAGAGTAGAAGCGAGGCGAAAGCCGCTACTGTTGAGGAATTTCGAATCATCAGGTCTAATCCTTTAGGGTCCATTGTATACGACCGTCCGCTCTGTACCTTTCACTGGCGTGTCCCCGCGCGCTCCTTGTATGATGAAACCGATGAACTGGAACGATGCTGCTGAAGATCTGCTGAATCAGGTGCTCGCACAGACGCCGCGCCCGGTACGGGATGCCACGGATGCGCAACTTCGGCAGACGGCCGAAGCAATGGCGCAAGAGGACGGAAAGAATCGGGTCGGAGTCGAGACAGTGATCGCTGCATGGGTTCGCAACACGCCTGCCACTTTGAAGTCCGATCTTCCCAGGCAAATGGAACGGTTCGGACTCGATCCGGATGAATACAGGTCTATTCTCGAAGGCGAGTAGTTGCGAACGGCGGAGGCGCAAACACTCCCTTACGGTCGTGGCTCGTGGGGCGTCGCTCGATGCGCGTTTCGAGTCGGGAGTCGCGCGCGTCAGCAGCGTCGATGGCGTTTTGCATTGCGAGCAGCGGCGTCAGCAGCGTCGATGCGCGTTTTGCATTGCGAGCCGCGCGCGTCAGCAGCGTCGATGCGCGTTTTGCATTGCGAGCAGCGGCGTCAGCAAGCGTCGATGCGCGTTTTGCATTGCGAGCCGCGCGCGTCAGCAAGCGTCGATGGTGTGTTTTGCGTTGCGAGCCGCGCGCGTCAGCAAGCGAAATCCAGAGACTAAAGCACGTGATAGTAACCGGACCGCTCCAGAACTTCTACCGGAATGCCGAACAGCTTGCTCAACAGGCCGGCCTCCAGCACGTTCTCTTTGGGACCGTCGCAATAGACCTTGCCGTCGCGGAACAAGACCACCCGCCGCATTTCCGGAATGATGTCGGGCAGGTGGTGGGTGACCATGATGATACTGATGCCGTTGCGCGCCAACTTCCGCAAAATCTCGCGCAGCTCGTAGGTGGCGTGCAGGTCGAGGCTGGAAGTGGGTTCGTCGAGCACTAGCGCCTGGGGATTGTGGACCAACGCCCGCCCAATCAGGATGCGGCGCGCTTCACCCGACGACATCTCGTTGGTGTTGCGGTCCGCCAGATGGGTGATTTCCAGCAACCCCATCACCTCATGCGCCTTCGCCTCCATCTCGGGCAGCACCTCGTGATTGGGCCAGATGCCCACGCTGCCGAAGAAACCCGACAGCACAATCTCATAGCCCGAATAGTCGCGCGTGCACATCTGCATCCAGTCGTTGGAGACGATTCCGAGGTGATTGCGCAGGTCGAACAGATGCCATCGGTCGCGTCCCATGATGCGCAGAGACCACGGCTCCTCTTTCAGGCGCGGGTACAATTCGCGCGAGATCACTTTGATGAGCGTCGATTTTCCCGAGCCGTTGGGACCAAGAATGGCGACGTGCTCACCTTGGGCAATCGTCAGACTCACGCTGTCCATCACCACGCGATCGCCGCGTTGGATCGTCACATTTTGGAAGTCGATCAAAGGAACCGGGTGCATGGCGAGAAGTGTAGGCGCTATCGGGCGGGACTGTTCAGGTATTCGGTGACGGCCGGGGGCAGTTTGTCGGAACTCGCCAGAAACATGCTGACCTGCCACAACTGCGAACCGGTCAAGGAATCTTTATACGCCGGCATACCGGTCAAACGAATGCCGTTGGTGACCTTCCAATAGGTCTCGCCGATGGGGTCGTCGGAAACCCCCTTTCCGTGCAGCAACTGGGGCGGCGGTGGATACATGCCGCGGGCCGCCGGACTCTTCGGCTCGGAACCGATGCCGTGACACATGGCGCAATAGTCGCGATACACCTTAGCCCCTTCCATCAACGCACCTTCGGTCTGCGGGATGTCGGGAGTTGCGGGGGGAGCCTTGTCAATCGCGGCGTTCAATGCCATCGAGGCGATTCGCTTCTCGAAGGGAAGGGGCGGCGCGCTGGTTGAGGCGGGAGCCCATCCCATCCGCAGATACACGTACCCAAAGGCAGGTACTAACAGGATGCCGATCAACAACCCAATCCAGAAACGTTTCATCTCACTTGACGCGTTTCGCGATCAGCTCGCGATCGCCCATGTCGCCCAGCGTCACGTTGAATTTCAGGTCGTCGCCAACCAGCTTGCCTTTGTAGGTGATTTTGAACTGGCCGCCACCTGCCATGATCACGAACGAGACCGAATCGTCTTTGGCCACGCCTTCGGTAATCTGCTCTTCGCCGTAGCTGCTTGCCACCGAGCCGGTGAGTTTCTCGCCGCTCATCTGGAAGTTGAAGTTGATTTCCAGGCTCTGGCCGTCCGGTGTCTGCATAGTGCCTTTCCATTTGCCGGTCAAATCCGTAGCGGGAGCGGCATGTGCCGCCAGAAGGGCAAGGACCAATAACGCACAGAGCTGCACGACGAAATTCTTCATGGTGGAAATTCCTTTCAACTCAGCACGCCGAGGAGCCGCATGCGTAGAGTATACACGATGCGCTGTGGATTGCTGCGGCTAGTTCGGCATCGCACCTATCCATTCGCGCGGTTAAAATGATTCTCAATGGAAACGCAGAAGACTGTATTGGTAGTGAGTGCCCACGCGGCCGACTTCGTTTGGCGTGCCGCCGGAGCCATGGCGCTACTCTCGGAGCGCGGCTACCGGGTGCGAGTGCTGTGCCTCTCGTACGGCGAACGTGGAGAGTCGGAACGGCTCTGGAAGATTCCCGGAATGACGGTGGAGCGCGTCAAGGATGATCGACAACAGGAAGCTTCGCGGGCTGCGGAAATATTGGGCGCGGAGATCCGGTTCTTCGATATGGGCGACTACCCGATTCAGCCCACCGAGGAAAAAATCGTCGAGCTTGTGAACGAGTTCCGCGAGCACAAGCCGGAAGTCGTGCTCACTCACAGCTTTCTCGATCCTTATAATCCGGACCATCCCATGGCGAACGACCTCACCTTGAAAGCGCGGGTCTATTCTCAAGCCTCCGGCTATCCGGCGAAGGGCAAGGGTAAGCAGGACGATGCGCCCCCGGTGTTCCTGTTCGAACCGCACCAGCCGGAGCAATGCCAGTTCAAGCCGCAAGTCCTGCTCGATATCACTCCCGTGTGGGGCAAAAAGCTGAAGGCGATGGAATCGATGGCGGCTCAGGAGCACCTGGTGCAGTATTACACCGACCTGGGAAAGCGCCGCGGCGTACAAGCGGTGCGGAATTCCGGACGGCGTCAGATTCAATATGCGGAGGCGTATGAGCGAGTCTATCCGCAGGTGACGGACGTTTTAAGCTGAGGTATGGCGGCACCGAGGCTCGGATTCGTAGGATTTGGAGAGGCGGCCTCGCGCATCGCGGCAGGCCTGCGCGAACTGGGCAAAGACGACTGTGTGGCATACGACATCGCTCGTGAGGACGGCGTCGCGGGAGAAAGGATTCGCAGGCGGGCAAGCGAGACGCGCGTAGAACTGGTCGCCTCGAATGCCGAATTGATGGAGCGATGCTCGATCGTATTTTCGTTGGTGACGGCAAGCTCCGCTTTGGACGCGGCGAAGCAGAACCGCCCGCACCTGGCTGCATCGCATCTTTATGTAGATGGCAACTCGGTCTCGCCGGCGAGGAAGTGCGAAATTGCGGAGGTGATCGAATCGGCGGGAGGGCGCTTCGTGGAAGCGGCGATCCTCGCGCCCGTTCCCAAGCACCACGGGCAACGAGTGCCGATGCTGGTGAACGGGGCGCATGCCGAGGAACTTGGGCATGCTCTCGGGCCACTCGGCTTCGAGATGGAAACGCTTTGCGGACCCTTCGGCACGGCTGCGGCAGTGAAGGTGTGCCGGAGCATTGTCGTCAAGGGAATGGAAGCTCTGCTGACCGAGTGCGTCCTGGCCGCCAGCCAGTTTGGAGCCGACGAGCGCGTTTTCGCTTCTTTGCAGCGAAGCCATCCGGGAATTCAGTGGAAGGAACTCGCCAACTACATGGTCAATCGGGTGACGGTTCACGGCGCGCGCCGCGCCCACGAGATGGAGGAAGTCGCCGAGACTCTTCGGGCTGTGGGGATCGACCCGATCATGGCCGAAGCTACGGCGCGCCGGCAAAATTGGGCGGCGGAGTTGGCGCTCGCATCACGATTCGGACCCGAAGGTCCAAAGACATACGCCGAAGTCATTGCGGCATTGAGCGACGTGGAGAAGGTCACTCCCGAAAGGTGACCGGCACAGCCGCCGGGAAGCGGAATCCCGATCCGAGGTGCCATTCGATGGGAAGCGCCACGTCTGCTTCGCTGAATCGGTCTAGCAGGGCGTGCGTGGCAATCGTGGCCGCCATGCGGATCAGAGGGGCTCCCACGCACGAGTTTCGTCCCATCCCGAGTGCGATGTGGGGCGACAACCGGCGTGTCACGTCGAGGTGGTCCGGTGCCGGGAACTGCTCCGGATCATGGTTCGCGGACGCGAGCATGAGGAGCACGCGGTCCCCTTTGGCGATCCGAACACCGCCCAGATCGAGATCTTCGATGGCCCAGCGAAAAACGCGGCGCACGATTCCCGCGAATCGCAGAAGTTCCTCGATGGCGTTGGGCATCAGTTCGCGATGGGCTCGGAGCCTGGCATACTCCGCTGGATGCGTGAAGAGTGCGAGCCAGGCATTCGAGAGCAGGCGGGCGGAGGTCTGGGAAATCGCGATGAAGGTCGGCTCACCCATGGGCACCGCCAGTTGCTGAAAGACCTGATCGAGCTCGCCGGTCGCCGCGGCCGCCTCCGTCTTCAGGACAGAGCCTTCGGGCGCACCGGTTCCTGCGAACACGGCATTCCCCAATTTCGAGAGCCGCTCCCGGTCGTGCGGCGACGCTCCAGTAACCAGCATCGCGAGACGCAGGCACCAGGGTTTGGCGAATTCCTGCAGGAGGTCGACGGGGCGGCCGGTGGGGAGTTCGCGGACTGCTTGTCGAGTGGGCTCCTCCATCTGCGACTGCCACGCCGACAATCGCGCTGCGGAGAGGGTTTCCTGAACGTCGGGGCGAAGGCGCAGACGGCCGACTTCGTCGCGAGTCTTGGACAGCTCCTCTCCGCGGGTGGCCACCGGCCAGAGGCGCGGCTCGCGCAAGGCGGCGGTGACGTCGGCGTACCTGGTGAGGATCCACCCGCCCTGTTCGCGGTCGAAGAAGGGCGCTTGTGGCGGAAATGTAGTTTCAACAGCCATCCCAGCTTTCATTATGACGAGCGCATCGTCGCGGCCGCGAAATTCAGCCTTGCCGCCGCGTCAAATTAACAGATATGGTGCGGGCCTCCTGCCGCGGGAATCAGAAAGGTCATTGTCTTGGAGGGATAATCGCTATAATTGAAGGCAGGAAGAGATCTGTGTCTCGATTGCGTTTCGCCACCCCACTGCTCGTCACCCTGCTCGCCGGGTGTATGTTAGAAAGCTGTTCTCACCTGTCGCGTGAAGGCGTGGGCTGGTCCGGATCTGTGCGCGCCGCCTCATCCGTCAAGCCCGACAAGGAGCGCAAGGCCGCTCCTGATTTCAGTCTAAAAGATGCCGATGGCAAGGTAGTCCACCTTTCCGATTACAAAGGGAAGGTGGTACTGCTCGACTTCTGGGCGACCTGGTGCGGGCCCTGCAAGATTGAGATTCCCTGGTTCATGGACATGCAGCGCAAGAATAAGGACAAGGGATTCGAGGTGCTTGGCGTCGCTATGGACGATGAAGGGTGGGAGGTGGTGAAGCCCTTCTTGACGGACTTGGGAGTGAATTACCGGGTCGTAATCGGGAACGACGGCACTGCCGACATGTATGGCGGGGTGGATGCCCTGCCGACGACTTTTCTGATTGATCGCAGTGGAAAAATCGCGGCAGTCCACGTAGGGCTCGCCAGCAAGAAGGATTTCGAGGATGGAATTCAAGAACTACTTCAAGCACCGATGGCCGCCAGCGTTATTCGCGCTGCTGTGCCTGCCCTTATTCGCCCAAAGTAGCGGGTATCTCACGGTCGGTGAGATTCCCAAAGTAGCCGGCCAGCGGAACGCCGCTGTGAAAGCCAAGATTCCGGTCACCATTAAGGACGGGTATCACATCAACAGCAGTACACCGAGCGATGAGTACCTGATCCCGCTCAAAGTGACGTGGAAGTCCACGGGTGCATTGGAAGGCGGGCAGGTAGTCTACCCGAAACCGACGGTGGAGAAGTTCGAATTCCAGCAACCGAACGAAAAGCCGCTATCCATCTACAGCGGCAGTTTTGAAATCGTGGTGAATTTCAAGGTAGCCGGAAACGCACAGGCGGGACCGGGGGTGGCGGTCGGCCAATTGCGCTACCAGGCATGTAGCAACAAGGCTTGTTACCCGCCGAAAAATATCGACATCACGGTTCCGTATCAGGTTCAGCCCGGATCTTAACGCAGCTCCAGGTGCGGCGAGCTTGCGCTCGCCGCGCTTAGGTACTCCGACGAACGAGTGCTCAATCAGCCTGCAGGAATTGGCCGATCGCGCGCGTGGCCTGCCGGATCCGCTGATCGTTTTCCACGAGTGCGAAGCGCACGAAGCCTTCGCCGAGCGGGCCAAATCCAATTCCGGGTGACACTGCCACCTGAGCCTTCTCCAGCAGCAGCTTCGAAAACTCCAGTGAGCCGAGGCTCTTGAATCGCTCGGGAATGGGCGCCCACAGGAACATCGACCCGCGCGGCTTCTCCACGGGCCAGCCCGCGCGATTCAAGCCGGTCACCAGGACGTCGCGCCGCTTTTGATACATGGTGCAAATCTTGCGAGTATCCTCTTCGCACTCCCGCAGCGCGATGATCGATGCGATCTGTATCGGCTGAAATACGCCGTAATCCAAATAGCTCTTAATGCGTGCCAGCGCCGCGATCATTTTGCGATTGCCCAGGCAGAATCCCACCCGCCAACCCGCCATGTTGTAGCTCTTCGACATCGAGAAGATTTCGACCGCCACGTCGCGCGCGCCCCCTACCTGCAGGATGCTGGGGGGCTGATAGCCATCGAAGCCCAGATCGGCGTACGCGAAATCGTGGATGATCATGGTGCCATGCTCCCGCGCCAGATCGACGATACGCTGGAAGAACTCGAGATCGACGCAGGTCGTGGTGGGATTGTGCGGGAAGGAGATCAGGAGCAACTTGGGTTTGCGGGTGGAAGTGCGATACAGATTTTCGAGGCGGTCCAGGAAAGTGGCGGCGTCGGGCATGGGGAGCATGCACGCGTGTCCTTCGGCCATGATCACTCCGTATTGATGGATGGGATAGGCGGGATTCGGAGAGACTACCGCATCGCCCGGGCCGACAGTTGCAAACAGCAGGTGCGCCAGCGCATCCTTCGCGCCGATCGTCACAATGGCTTCCGTATCCGGATCTAACTCCACGCCGTAATTTGCCTGGTAGCGCCTGGTGATTGCTTCGCGCAGTTTGGGGATGCCCCGGGACTGAGAGTAGCGATGATTGCGCGCGTTGCGGGCGGCCTCGACCAGTTTGTTAACTACCACGCGCGGCGTGGAGCCATCGGGGTTTCCCATGCCCAGATCGATGACGTCGATCTGCGCGGCACGGGCCTTGGCGCGCATTTCATTGATTACGGCAAAGACGTAGGGCGGTAATTTCTGGATGCGGTAGAATTCTTCGGAACTCGATTCCATCCACCCATTTTACGATGCCCTCCCCGCGCGGTTTGGACGGCGTTGGTTTTGCGGCTCCGGGCAACGGGCAAGGATCGGCTCCGGAATTCGTGGCGAATCGGTTTCTCAACGGAGCGGGCGGGTCTGATGTAGGCAGGCTGTGCGAGCGGGACAGGAACGCTATATGCACTTGCGGTGGTTAGAGGTCGCGGATTGGGAGTAGTCGCAAGCGCTGCCTGAACAACGAACCGCTTGGGCGCCGGTCCCACATAGTAGAAGGGGTAGCACGTGATCAGATGCAACTGTGCGTCCGAGGCCGGCCGGAGGGCCGCAACATCTTCGGGCGACACGACAGACGTAGACTGCACTCGGTAACAGAAGCGGCCGGTGCTCGTTTCGAGTACGATCAGATCGCCCTTGCGGATGTCCTTGAGGACGCGAAAATGCGTGTCGCGGTGCCCTGCGATGACACAATTGCCCGGAGCACCCGGCATCGCCGATCCCATCAAGTGGCCGGGCCCGCGGCGCAGATTACCCGCATCGTCGCCTTCCACGACGTACAGGTGCGTATTCAAGCGAGGGATCGCGAGAGTCGCGAGGGATTCACCCCGGACCGAAAGTGGAACTCGTGCATCCATAGACTTGGCCGGGGAGGCCGTTTCCGGCGGCCTGAAATCATGCGCGATCTCCGATTGTCCGAAACGCCATTCCCAAAAATCGCGGGCGCCGAGAAAAACGATAATGAATCCACCAGCAATCATCAGGTACGAGAGTAAATTTCTGCCCGAGCAAGGATGCATGGAACTCACCGCGTCTGGCCTCTGGTTTCCTGGCGCCCGCCGTCAGTTGTAAAAGAGCATTTCCTACCGCTTGCGGCGAAGCGCCAATCCCAAACCGGAGAGGGATCCACCGCCGAGCAGCATCATCAGCCATCCAGCCGAGGTTGCCGGCATGGAAGTTGTGTCGTCCGTCGAGCGATTGGCGGAGTTGTTCTCGTCTGAAGGAGTGCTGGTTGCAGGCGGCGGAGTGGTGTCCGGCGGGTTAGAAGGCGTCGTGCTCTGCGTGTCGGCCGAACTCTGCGTTTCGGTCGCGGTAGTTGGAGGCTGCACGGCGGCAGGCGGTGTCGCAGCGGCAGACTGGGTGTTGTCGGGTGTCGCCGCAGCCTCGGTCCTCGAAACGCCCGGCATTGACTGGGCCGGCACCGTCACTGACGACATCTCCTTCTCTCTGCTCTTCACATTACGTGGCAGGGGGAATTCATAACCATAGTCTTTGCCCTGCACCCAAATCTTGTCGAGATAATAGTCCGAACCGATCTGGTGCAGAACGACCTTCGTGTCGCGGGCGGTGTCCGGATCGAGCGTCGGAATCGTCAGCGCGGACGTTTCGAACTTCATCCCTTTGTCGGAATAAATCAACAAAACACGGCTTGCTCCACTGGGGTCCTGGTTCTGCTGAAAGGTATATTCACCTGGCTCCAGGGTCTTGTCCCCGACGGTAACAGTGTATGGAAGGTTGACATGGACTCTATCCCACAACGGCTGTGCGCCGGCAGGCGCAGTCCACGTGGCGAGCCCAGCGAGCATCCCGGCAGCGACTCCAAAAGTTCCGAGTTTCATGTGTTTACGGCTCCTTAATCGTTCTCGTCGAAGGGCGCGATGAGAGCCCGCAAACCAGCTTGGCTTGGCCCGCGGATACCTGTTAGAGGAGCAAGCGCGGTACCAAATCAGCTATGCCGGCAAGGAGGAGAGTTCGGAATCGCCCCTGGTTTTCTGGAGTCGCGTTCCATGCTCTCGCGGGTTGGATTCAAGTCGTTCACGTGCATCGACCCTTACGGACTTTCAATTTCCAGCAGAGGCACGCGTCGAGGAATGATCGACGAACAAAGCGAGATGGTATGATGTCTGCGTACTAAGACGTCTTACTATGGCAAGGCCGATTCCCCAGGATCAATCGCCCCGCATGTGCCGAAGATACTGTTGCTGCGACCCAGGCCTTCCAGGTACCTCAAGCCTCTCCGGCAATCAAGGGCGCTCTCGTGATGTCCTGCGGGCGGTCGGAGCCGCGCCTTTTATCCAGCACTGCGCTGGGGAAGGCTGCTAAGGACGGTGTGACATGCCGCTTTGGTCGCGCATAGCCAACACGTTTCGCGGGAATCGCTTAAGCCGCGAGATCGACGAAGAATTGCGGTCGCATATGGAAGAAGCGATCGAGAATGATCGCGATCCTGCCGAGGCCCGGCAGGCATTGGGCTCCGTGCTGCACCACTGCGAAGCCAGCCGCGATATCCGGCTCGTTCCATGGCTGGATTCGCTCCGCAGCGATGCCGTGTTCGGCTGGCGGCAACTCTCTAAAAAGAAGGCCACGTCAGCCGTCGCGATTCTGTCGCTCGGACTGGCATTTGGCGCATGCACGGGCGCCTTCCGTCTCATCGATGCGCTGTTGCTGCGCCCGTTGCCGGTAAAGAATTCTGACCGGTTGTACGTTTTCCAGTACGAAGGAATTGGTTTTGATGGTAAGCCGCTCAAGGGTGAGTGGTGCGAGTACCCCCTCTATCAATGGATGCTGCCCAAAGTACGGGACGAGGCCGATTTGCTGGCGATTTCCTACGTCAACCCGAGAGAGGTTACCTATGGGTCGGACGAGGATATGGAGAAGCCGTACTTTCAGTTCGTCTCCGGCCGGATGTTCGATTCGTTCGGGATCCGGCCAGCTCTGGGGCGGCTGCTCACGGTAAACGACGACCTCAAACCCGGCGCGCACCCGTACGCCGTGCTCTCCTACGATTATTGGACGCGACGATTTGGACGAGATCCCAAGGTCATCGGGCGCACCTTACGTGTCGTCAAACGCGGCGAAGAGGAGCGCAATTCCGTTGGCATGCCGTCCAGCATCAACGATCCGTTCACCATCGTCGGCGTCGCTGGCAAAGGATTCACAGGCGTTGAGCCGGGCACCATCACAGACATTTTTGTGCCAACCATGATGAACCCGATGGTGATTACGGACGCAACGTGGTTCCGAACTTTCGTGATTCTGAAACCGGGCGTGGCGGTCGAGCCGGTTCGCGAGAAGCTTCACGCGGTGTTTCGAGCTTTCCGGGAAGAGAGAGGCTTTGCGGGAATGCCCAAGCAGATGGTGGCAAACTTCCTGAACTGGACGGCATTGCTGGAACCGGTCGCTCCAGGGATTTCCGCCGCGCAGAGAGAGTTCCGCAAGCCGCTCGCTGTTCTCGCGATATTGGTTGCCCTGGTCCTGTTCGTTGCCTGTGCGAACATCGCGAACTTGATGACCTCCCAGGCAGCGGCACGGGCACGGGAAATGGCGCTGCGCGTCTCAATCGGTGCCGGACGAGCGCGCCTGGTCCAACTCGTCCTGATGGAAGCAGCCATCCTGGCCTCGCTTGCGGCCGTGACAGGAGGCGTGTTCGCCTGGTGGTCGGCGCCCTTCGTGGCGAGCCACATCAGTTTTCGGAACAATCCGATGCGTCTCAACCTTCCGGCGGATTGGCGCGTTGCAGGCTTCGGCCTGGCACTGATGCTCGCGGTGACAATCCTGTTCGGGCTCGCGCCGGCACTACGCGCTTCCGCCGTGAAGCCGGCCAGCGCGCTGAAGGGCGGGGACCGGCCCTATTTTCGAGGGCGCCTGATGCGGATGCTGGTCGCCGCGCAGGCCGCCTTTTGTTTTCTTGTGCTTTTCGCCAGCGGGTTATTTGTGGCTACCTTCGAGCGATTGTCCCACCAACCTTCCGGGTTCTCGCCGCAACAGCTTCTCGCATTGGACGTGATGCTTCGACGGCCGGAGTCGCCGGAAATATGGGATCAGGTGGTGGAACATCTCCGTACCGTGCCTGGAGTCGCCGGCGCGGCGTTAGGTGATGCGCCTCTCAGTGGCGGCTTCACCTCGTCCGGCCACATTTCGATCAATGGCGGTCCTCCGAGCCCCGACTCAGCCTTTTTTGTGGGTGTGGCGCCCGGCTGGTTCGGTGTGATGAAGATCCCTCTGCTTGCCGGGAGGGACTTCCGATCCAGCGATGCCAGTCCCAAATTCGCCATTGTCAACGAGGCTTTCGTGAAGCGATTTCTCCCTGGCGAAGACCCCCTCGGGAAGTGGTTTAACAACGGTATTCAGATCATTGGGGTGGCACTCAACGCGACCTATACTGACATACACGGCCCGGTTCAGCCGGTGGCGTATGTCCCCTTGCGCTCCGTGGATAATCAGGGTGTTGTGCAGCCTTGGCGATCCGAGACCTTGATGGTGCGTACGGCGAGTGCGGATCCGCTCGCGCTTGCGTCGACCTTGCGCAAAGAAGTGGCCCGCGCCCGGCTTGGCTTTCGTGTCAGCGACCTCCACACCGAGGAGGAACTCATACAAGCCCAGACTGTCCGCGAGCGCCTATTAGCGGTACTGGCGGTGTTCTTCGCGTTGCTGGCATTGCTGCTGGCAGGTCTCGGGATGTACGGCGTGCTCGATTATTCCGTGCTGCAACGGCGGCGAGAGATCGGTATTCGAATGGCGATTGGAGCGCGGGCCACTCATATCGTTTGGGGGGTGGCAGCGGATGCGTTGGCGATGGTACTGGCGGGAGCGACCGCTGGTCTCGGGTTGGGCTTGATGGCAGTGCGCTTCATTGAAGCACTGCTCTATCAAGTGAAGCCTGGCGATCCGCGGATGGTCGCTGTCCCCTGGTTGGTGCTGCTTGGGACTGCGCTGTTCGCCACGATTCCCGCGGCCGTCCGGGCGATACGAACCGACCTGCTGGCGACCCTGCGGGCGGACTAGCGAGGGGACGAAATGCGATCGCAGTTGCACATCGGAAACGGGGGTCTCAAGGCTGCCGGATGGTTCATCTTGCCGGCACCAATGCGGTGAACCAGTACACAGCGGCGAGTGTGCAGAAGAGGCTGGTAAGTAGGGCGTGACCTGCCACGAGTTCATTGCCGGCAGGCCAGTCCCGATGGTCGTACCAGAAAACGTCGAGCAGCACCCGGACCGTCCAAAAAACCGCGATGAAACCCGCGATCCAGCGGGCGGCCAGTTCCCCAGCCAGGAATTCGTCGTGCAGCCGCCAGGTCAGCACCGAGAAGCTCACGATTGACAGCAGGATGTAGAAGGCATACACCCAAAAGACCTTTTGATTGAAGCGGGTGAGTTTCGGGATGTCCTCCTTCCACCCTAAACGGGCCGGCACCTGGAAGCTGGCGATCGGCACAACCAATTGGCCCAGGGCGGCTGCGTAGATCGCGAGCGACAGGTACCAATCCCAGGGGTGATGGGAGATCAGGCGGTGCAACCAGAAGTAGAGCGGCACAATCAACGTGCGCCGGAAGGGCTCGTGAAAGAGCCAGGGCGAAGGAGCAATCAGCCAGAACCACGTCCAGGCGCGGTTGACGATGCGGAATCGCTCTTCTATCGCCGTCAAAGCGCCGTGCAGCAGGAAGCAGCCCAATGGCAATCCCCAACCAGCACCCGCCGGCCAGCTTAACGCCAACTCATGCAGCAGACCGGACAGTGCGAACAAAGCGAAGCGCGAGCCTGGCCTGCCGAAAGAGCGACGTAGGGGCTTCAGAAAGAGGCGCCCGTTCATTTCGACGAATGCCAGGTTCCAGCGCCGGCTCCAGAATTCGTTGAGCGATCTGGACGCCCAGGGACGGTCGAACAGGAGTGGCACGGCAAAGCCCGCCCACCGCAACAACCAGGGAAGCACGTCGAGGATACCGAGATGGATGGTAAGGAGGAGTGCCGCGACGCCGGCGAGGCCAAGCATCTGGCCCGGAATAGCCGGGGCGTAGACGGCGAGCAGGATGATCGATACTGCGCCTGACGCCATTCGCACCCAGGCAGCGAGGAACCGGGCGGGGTCGATGGCTTGAGGCGCCTGGCGCTCCCGAAAATGGACGGGGATCACGCCGGGCCACGCGAACAGGAACGCGGCGAGCCCGCTTGCGGTGCTAGGGCCGCCGCGGACGGCCAGCGCGACAGCCTTGATTGCGTAGATCGCTCCGAGTGAGGCAATTAGTAGTCGCAGCGCGGGAGTCAGGGCCCACCTCGTTCTTTTGAACGTGTTCAATATCAGTATGGGCGGGTTGGAGCGGAAACGTCAAGATAATTTTGAACGTGTTCACAAATATGGAGGCCGAGGAGTTGCTCTTCCTGAAGGGGGAACACGCCTCCGGCAATTGTGGCGCGCCGGGCTCCCTGGTGCCGGCCGTTCTACTTGCAGATCGACAAGTGCAACATGTCGAAGCGCTCTGTGAGCGTCAGGGCTGCACACCACTGCGTCAACGCTTGCTTACACGGGCGCCTCGCGGTGTCAAAACCAACCCAACGCCTTGGCTTTGAGCGGGCCGAGGGCGCCTTGTTTCGGCGACAGGTATCGGGCGCTTTTCCTGCTTTGGGTCTCTAAAGTTTTTCCGCAACCTGCCGATAGTTCTGCCAGGAGCGTGGATTGAGCCGGCAGCTTTCACAAACCGAAATCGATGCGGTTTTTCAAAACATGCAGGACCGGAAGCGGGAGACTCCGACGGTCAAGTTTGATTTCCGAAGGCCGGACCGCATCCCCAAATCGCAGGTCCGGGCGATCCACCTGCTGCATGACACATTTGTACGGAACCTGGTTTCCAGCCTGTCCGCATACCTGCGGTCTTATTTGACGGTCAACCTCGTAAGTGTGGAACAACTTTCCTATGCGGAGTTCCTGGATGGCCTGCCGTCTCCTACTTGTATGGTTTCATTGGGACTAAACCCATACGACGGGAACGGTGTCATGGAACTCAATCCCTCGCTGGTGTTTCCTATTCTCGAGATGTTATTGGGAGGTACGGGTAAATCGCCGACCATTCAACGCGATATCACCGAGATTGAGCAGAAGCTGTTGGATGGATTGTTCCGCATCATTCTCAACGACTTGCGCGAGGCGTGGAAAGGGGTGACCATGGTCGACTTCACCATCGAGAGCATGGAAACAGAGCCCCAGCTTCTGCACATTCTTGCACCTAACGAAGCCGTCGTCTCGATAGGAATCGAAATCCGCATCGGAGAGACCGTCGGCATGATGAACATCGCCATGCCGTCGATCGTCATCAAGATGATGCGTCAAAAGTTCGACCAGCAGTGGTCGGTCCGCAAAACGCACGCCAGCGTTGCCGAGCAAATGCGCATTTTGCGCTTCTTGCGGGAAGGCTTGCTGACCGCTGAAGCCCGCCTGGAGGGCCCGACTCTCAGCGTACGGGACTTGCTCGACTTGAAGGTTGGCAATTTGCTGATCCTTGATTTTTCCGCGGATCGCTCCGTTGAACTGCTGATCAACGGAGTCCACAAGTTCACAGCGCAGATCGTGACTACCGGGCGCAAGCGGGCGTGCCAGGTCGAGATGATCCGAAGGGCGCCCAACTATGGCAGGATCAACGAAGAAGGGGAGGGCGGGGAAGGCTGAGAAACACCGTGCTCCTTGAGCAGTTCCGAAAGAAAGGCGCGTCCTCGGGGGCGGCCGTTATTACTCTCTACTGCGAGCCGATGGAACATCACCAGGATTACAAGAACGTGCGAATCGCGAGTGCGGGGCATGCCGAGGTGCTTGGCTTCCTCCTCCCGGAAACGCGCCAAACCCTTTTGCACCTCGCGAAAGATCGTCGCCGCCAGCGCGTTTTCCGGCACGCTCTCGAAAAGAACGCCGCTCTGCAGCGTGCGATAGGTCCGAATCAGCGCTTCCAGAGCCTCGCGTACATCCGAATCTACCGCCCCATGCGTCGCGATCGATGCCACGAGCAGGAGGCGTCCCGTGAAAAACCACAAATCCTCAGTTCCCTCGAGGGTCTTGCGATTGACTTTGATGTCGGGATTCGACAGTTCGCCATCCGATGTGACCAGCGGCTGGTCGTGTTTGCGAGACTCCACCAGATACTGGCAATCGAAGGGACAGGTGACCGTGACCTCCCTTTCCTGGCCGCAACAAACCGTGCAGATCTCTCCCTTTACGCCCGGGCAGAAGCGCCGCGGACGGCGCGTCTTGCAGATGGCGCACGTCATATTTGTAGTATACGGGTTGATGTGGTACCGCCACCCGCGTAGCGCGCTAGTGCAGGTAGCCGCCGCCGTCGCAGATGATCATCTGTCCAGTGATGAGTTCCGCGTCGTCGCTCGCGAGGAACGCGATGAGCGCCGCCAGGTGCTCGGGCTGTACCCGCTTTTTGATCGCCTGATTATTCATCACTCGATCGAATGCCTCCTCCGGCGAGTGCTCCAGGGTGCCCGGAGTCGCCACCATCCCGGGCATTACTGCATTCACCGGAATCGCATCGTCACCAAGTTCTTTAGCGAGCACACGCGTCATCCCCATCACCGCGCCCTTGCTGGCGACGTATGGCATTTGTCCCGGGTTTGCCAGGAAGTACGTGCGCGACGCAACCATGATGATCCTCGGCGTCTTGCTTCTCTTGAGGTGCGGATACATCGCCTTCGTCACCAGGAAATAGCCCACGTAATTGATTTCCACGTAACGCGTGACTTCCTCCCTGGTGAGTGTGTGCCACGGCTTTCGGCCCGCCAGGATGCCGGCATTGTTCACCAGGATATCGACACGCCCATGGCGCGACGCGATCTCGCCCGCAGCCTGCCCGATCTGCGCTTCGTCGGTGCAGTCGCAAAGGATGGAGTGCGCCTTGCCGCCCGCCGCAACGATTTCGCTCACTGCCGCCGAGCCGTCTTTCAGGTCGAGTATTTCAATCGCGGCGCCCTCCGAGGCAAGACGCACTGCCGCTGCCTTTCCGAGTCCTCCGGCGGCGCCGCTGATCACGGCAACACGTCCATCCAATCGTCCAGCCATCAGTTTTCAACTCCCACTTTCTGTTTCAATCTGCGAGCTTCAGCCTGCACTACCACGAGGCACATCAACGTCCCGAGGGGATGCGCCCCGATTTCCACCAAAGGATGCGACTTGAGCGACCGTAGAATATCGATGCTCTCATCCTTCAACGTCTCGAGCGCCTGCGTCTCCGTTGGGCTCAATCCATATTCCGCGGCGAGTGAAGGTGCATCCTCCAGCAGGCGGAGACGAAGCTGCTGCTGGTGGCGCAGGTCATAGATGACTTTGTTGAGGTTGTAGGCCGAGGGAGAGGGATGCTCGTAGAAACGGTACCCGCCGGAGTTCTGAAAATCGTACTGCGGCGGCGGCTCCGGAGTTTGTGGAGGACTCTGCCGGCCAGGAAGAAATCGCATGACAGCGTGCCCATGGTGCCACGTTGGCTGATACGAAAGCAGTTCGCCGGGCTGATTCCCAATCGCGCCGAACATGATCATCCAGGGGAGCATCTCGGTGTTACCCACTTCGTCCAGTTGCGCATTCGTTAACGCGAGCAGGGCCTCCAAGTGGCCGCGCTCCATTTGGGCGATGGCCCACCAGTCGAAATCGAAGGCGGGCTGGGGATATTTCCACGTGCCCGGATAGTGCGACATGCCTCCGCTGGCGACGATGGCGACCCGTTCGGGGCGCGACGCGATGATGTCTCGGATGGCAGCCCCCAGCGCGGCGCATCGCCGGGCACTGGGCAGCGGCGGAAGATAGGCATTCACAAACACCGGAATGACCGGAATCTTGCGACCCTCGATCACCCACTCATACACAGCCGCGAAGGCATGCCCGAGCAGGGCATCTTGCGAATACGCCAGATCGAAATCGGCCCGCACCAGGCCGTCGAGGAGAGCTTCGGCAAGCGGCGTGTGAATCGGCATGCGGTAGTCGTGTCCGGCGAACGCCGCCCGCGAGATCTCTCCCGCGACAATGGCAAAGGTCGGAACCGACGAGAGGAAAAATGTCTCGAGGTGGTCGCTGCCGATCACGATAATCGCGTCGGGCCGGGACTCTTCAATGGTTCGGCCGAGCTCGCGCATGGCGGCAATGTCGGCATCGAGCTGCCGCGGATCCTCACTGGGCGGGCGGGTGAACAGTTGTGGCGCGTGCACCGTCGCCATCGCAGAAACGATTTGTCCCATGCTCGTCTTTCCCCTTAGCCTTCGCCATCGACATAATCGACGCCGAGTTCCTTCAGTTTAGAGCGAAGCCCGTAGAAGTCCACTCCCAGTTCGCCCCGCGCCAACCGCTCACGTGTCTTTTCCTCTTTCGATCGGCGCTGTTCCGCGAGCTCGGCCACCCGCGGCGCTTCGATGCGTGGCACAACCACCACTCCGTCCGCATCTCCTACAATCACGTCGCCGGGATTGACCAGTGCGCCGGCGCAAACGATCGGTACGTTGACCGATCCGGCACTGGCCTTCACCGTGCCTTGTGCGCAGACCGCCTTCGACCACACGGGAAACTGCATCGCAGTGAGCTCGGCGGTGTCGCGGACGCCGGCATCGATAATCAGTCCGGCGATCCCGTGAGCCCGGCACGAAACGGCCAGCAACTCGCCGAACATTCCGTCGGTGGACTCGGATGTCGGCGCAACCACCAGAATGTCTCCGTGCCGGCAGACTTCAATAGCGGCGTGAATCATCAGATTATCCCCGGGATGGCAGGAGACCGTAACCGCCGGTGCTCCGATCCTGGCACTCGCATAGATCGGACGCAGATAGGGACGCATCAGGCCTGTACGTCCCTGCGCTTCATGTACGGTGGCAGCACCAAGTTCGCCAAGCAACCGGACAATTTCGAGATCAGGACGTGCGATCCGGCGTACGATCTTGTGGCTCATAAGACGCGCTTTCCGAGACCCGAGCGTTCAGTGTCAGGATAGCAGCGCGCGAGAGTTGGTGACGCACATGTGCCGAACCTGGTCGAATGCGAGGCCGGCATCGAGCATCGTCTGCGCAAATCTGGCGAAGCCTTCCGTTAGCGGCGGATTGGTGGTCTGGCCCAGATCGGTCGACATGAGACAGCGTTCCGGGCCCACCCGATGAATGCCGTCCACCAACGTCTCCCATGAAGCCTTGCCCGTGTGCATCGTAGTGAAGCAGTGCTCGATGATTGCGCCCATCTCGGCCAATTCGAATTGTTCTTGCGGGCTCAGATTCTGGGAAGGAAACTCGGCGTGGGTGACGAGAACTTTTTTCACTCCCATTTCCCGTGCGGTTCGCACCAGTGGAAAGATCTCGTGGCGCCCCAGGTGTCCGGTCGCCAAAATCATGTTGTGATGCCGGATCAATTCCAGGCACCGGCGGGTCGCCTGGTTAATGTTGCCGTCATCACCAAGTACAGTGATGGGCGGCGGTGCAATTCCTGCGGCAGAAAGCTCACGCTGAATCTTGGCCCAAAACGGAAGCTTGGTGGTAGGACCGTCTGCCCGCCCTGCGGTTTCGTTAGCCGCATCGACTGTAGGCATCCATACCAGCCTTGCACCCGAGCGTCCAGCCAGCTCCACGGCCACTGGATTCAAGCCCCCAACGCTATGATTCAGTGTGAGAGATCCGTACGCCTCGATACCGGGAACCGCGGCACAGACTACTTTCGCGCGCTCAGCGGTGGGCATATAGTGCGATTTCAGGATGAATCCCTTTAAGCCTCGCGCGATAAACTCGCGCGCCAGGCCGATATCGTCAATGCGTCGCTCGATGACATCGGGCGCGACGTGCACGTGCAGATCGTAGGCATCGCGAATCGCTTCCCAAGCGGCATCAGTCAGGGATGCGGCTGTGGCGCCAATCACTTGAGTGCTCATGAACTGGCAGTATGACAGTGGAAAAACGGGGCTGTCAAGGGACGATAGGGTGATGCTTGTCACTACTCGAGCCGCGACGGCGTCACGACGAATTCACTTCCCGCATCTAATCAAGTTGTGGAACACGAACTCCTGATTGGATCCGGTGCAGATGTGACTTTGCACGACCAGATTCACGTGATGGCGCAGATGAACATCGGTGCGTTTGAGGACGAGGGGTATCCTGACGCGATCACGGGAACTCTGCTCGGCGTCACTGACCCCATCCTTAGGAGAGTACGATCAGACCCGAATGTCCTTGTGGACTTGGGCGGCCAGACTTACCGTTTCCGAACACTCAACGACGACGGGGTGTTTGAGTTGCGTCGAAGGATGCCGTAAGAGGCTCCTAATCGTTTGTGTGCGCGCCCCGGGTATGCGAACCGGCGCGTCGCTAGCGATCTGGCGGACTAAGGAGCGCCGGAAGTCAACCTGAGGGTCTCGTATATCCTGAGGCAATTCACACTGGCAGCACGGGTGCAAGCAGTGCATTCGCATCGATGCCAAACGTGCAATCAAAGACTTTCTGGTCGAGTTGGCAAGAGCGGATTCGTGCTCTTCAGAACGTGCCCGCGCTGGCTAAGATCGTGTGGCACTCGGGACCCGGGGTGGTGTCTGGCGGCCTCGGGTGCCGCGTCACGGCTGCGCTGCTTCCGCTGGCGATGCTGGCGGTATCAAAACGAATTCTCGACGCGATTCAGGCTCACACAAAAGGCGACGCTCTACCTGGGTACTTCTGGATTCTGGTAGGTGCAGAGTTTGCATTGGCGGCGCTCGGCGGCATTCTGGGACGCACCATCGGCTATTTCGATACTCTGCTCGCGGACCGCTTCACACGGCACGTCAGCATCGAGGTGATGAAGCATGCATCGCGGCTCGATCTTGCCTCATACGAGGACCCGGTCTTCTACGACAAACTCGAGCGCGCTCGCGTGCAGGCAACGGACCGGATCGCGATGATTCAGGCACTGGGCACGATCGTGCAGCAGGTCATCGCGGCAGCCACGCTGGCTGCGGGCGTCTTCTGGTTCTCTCCGTGGCTGTTGGCTCTGCTGGTGATTGCCGTAGTGCCGGCATTCCTGGGTGAAAGCCACTTTGCGTTTATCGGGTACGCGCAGAACATCCGCCAAACGCCGGTCAGGCGGCAACTCGATTACCTGCGGATTCTTGGCGCGAGCAAGGAATCGGCCAAGGAGCTGAAGCTGTTTGGGCTGGGTGATTTCTTCACGAGTGAGTATGCGCGTCTGGCGAACGAAATCTACGACCAGAATGTCCGGCTGGCGCGGCGCCGGCTCTGGGCCGGGGCCGCCCTCTCGTTGCTCAGCACTGGCGGATATTACGGCGCGTATGCGTACGTCATCTTCCGGACAGTCGCCGGTGCGCTTACGTGGGGCAGTCTGCAGTTTTTAGTGGGCGCTATTGCGGGTGCAAGCAACAACATCCAGAACGTCTTCTCCACGGTCTCCAGTGTCGCTGACCAATCGCTGTTCCTCACGGACCTGGTCGAGTTCTTGAAAGTTGGACCTGCCATAGCGTCCAAGAAGGACGCGATCCCCGCGCCGCGTCCGATTCGTGATGGCTTCGTCCTCGAGCGGGTATCCTTCGCCTATCCCGGCGGTGGTTCGCGCGTTCTGAATCGTCTTGACCTTCGCATCGAGCCTCGCGAAAGGATCGCCCTGGTGGGAGAAAACGGCCAGGGCAAGACGACGCTGGTAAAGCTGCTCACGCGCCTCTACGACCCGACGGAGGGCCGGATCCTGCTGGATGGCGTCGACCTGCGCGACTACAGCGTAGAGGATTTACAAAGTCAGATCGGCGTCATCTTTCAAGACTTTATGCGATATGAGATGACGGCGCACCAAAACATCGCGGTGGGTCGCATTTTGCAGCCGAATGACGATGGCGTGCACGCTGCCGCCCATAAGAGCGGAGCCGACAACGTCGTGAAGCGACTGCCTCATGGCTACGAGCAGATGCTGGGCCGCCGCTTCGAAGGAGGCGTCGATCTCTCCGGAGGCGAGTGGCAGAAGATCGCGTTAGCCCGCGCCTATCTGCGGGAAGCGCAGGTTTTGATCCTGGACGAACCGACCGCCGCACTAGATGCGCGCGCGGAGTACGAAGTTTTTGAGCGCTTCGCGGAGCTGACCAAAGGAAAGATGGCGCTGCTTATCTCGCATCGATTCTCAACGGTGCGGATGGCAGATCGAATCCTTGTCCTGGAAAGCGGCAAGATCGCGGAACAGGGGAACCACGATCAGTTGGTCGGCATGGGCGGGCGTTACGCCAGCTTATTCGAATTGCAGGCAGCGAGCTACCGATGAGTCGCCAAACCATAGATTATAGTGCCGTTCATGAGCCGCTCGACCACGGGCACGCCGGCTGGTTTGAAGCCGGTGTTGAGGTGGCGCGTGGTTTAACGCCGCTTTCGCGCCGGCGGCGCCTGAAGCGCCATCCCATGAAGGGCGGGGGCTTGCACCAATTCATCGCGCAGGTAACGGCTAGTCCAGAGACAGAGAAATCCGCCTGGATCGTGGAGAACACGCGCCTCATCTTCACCGCGAGGAAGGAAGCCCGCACCTTCGCGCTGGGCCTCGACAAATTGCCGTTAGCCACGGACTCTGCCGGCGGAGTCACGTCGCGGGTCCGTTATCTGGCGCAACAGTACCTCGCCCGCATCAGGAATCTCTTCGATGCCACAGAGGTTGCCGCCTACCTGGATGGCTTCCAAAGCGTCCAGTACCTGGAAATGTCGGAGATCTGGGGTTTCAAGCCCGCTCTGCAGATGGAGATTGTGGAACGTCTCCCCTCGGCGGAGTCCTCCGATTGGCCGATGCTCGTTTCGAGCCTGCGTAAAATCAACGAGACAAACTGGAAAGAGCTATTCGAAGCCGCCAGTGTGGTGCACCGCGTGTTGGCGCACGACCCGGCGGGAGTCTATCTGCCGATGGACTTCGACAGTCGTGACCGTTACCGCCGCGTGGTAGCGGCCCTCGCCAAGCACAGTAATCATAGTGAGGTGGAAGTGGCGCAGGCAGCTATCGAACTTTGCCGCAGAGCCACACTCGTTTCGGACGGTTCGCGTGCCGCCGTGAGGCGGACGCATGCCGGCTACTACCTGGTCGAACATGGACGGCAACAGTTGGAGGCGCAGATCGATTACGAGGCGCCGATGCGCTGCTGGATGCCGCGGTTTCTGTTGCGCCACAACACCGCGTTTTATCTGGCCGGCATCGAAATCCTCACGCTGGCGATCGTGCTTTCGGCATTGTTTTTGGCAGATTCGTACCGCTGGGCAATTCCGATCGTGATTCTGCTTCTCCTGCCGGCCACGCAGGCAGCTTGCGACTTCGTGAATAACCTGGTGTCGTCTCTCATTGAGCCGCGAGTTCTGCCCAAGCTCGATCTTTCTGAGGGCATCCCCGACGATTGCGTGACCATGGTCGCGGTTCCCACGCTGCTACTGAGCGAGTCGCAGTTACAGGACCTGGTGCTCGATCTCGAGATCCGCTTCCTGGCGAATCGTACGCCCAACCTGTATTTTGCGCTCTTGACGGACTCTCCGGACTCCGACCAGCCACGCGACGAACGAGACCAGCTTGTGGAGCAGTGCAGTGACTTAATTGAAGGGTTGAACCGGCGCTACGGCAAGGCCGGGTATACGCCCTTCTATCTTCTCCATCGCCATCGAGCCTACAACGAGTCCGAAGGTCGTTGGATGGGGTGGGAACGAAAACGCGGAAAGCTCCTGGATCTGAACAAACTGCTGAGGGGTGAATTCGATGCCTTCCCGGTAAAGGTGGGTGACGAGTCCGTCTTCCCCTCGGTGCGATACGTGATCGCGCTGGACAGCGACACCCAATTGCCTCGCGACTCCGCGGCGAAGCTGATTGGAGCAATCGCGCATCCGCTGAATCAGGCGGTGATCGATAAAGGCACGAGCACCGTGGTCGAGGGCTACGGGATTCTGCAGCCGCGCATCGGGATCGGTATTCAATCCGCAGGCCGGAGCCGTTTGGCGTCGTTGTACTCGGGGCAAACCGGATTCGACATATATTCTCGCGCGGTCTCGGACGTTTACCAGGATCTGTTCGGGGAAGCCGTCTTCACTGGCAAGGGCATCTACGAAGTGGACGCCATGCGGGCATCACTCGAGCATCGCTTTCCGGAGAACGCGCTGCTCAGCCACGACCTGATTGAGGGCGCATATGCGCGTGTCGCGCTGGTGAGTGATATCGAGCTGATTGACGATTACCCGTCGCATTTCAGCGCCTACAGCCGCCGCAAGCATCGTTGGGTGCGCGGCGACTGGCAGATCATGCGCTGGCTGCGTCCGCGCGTGCCCAGCTTCCGCGGCGGATTGATTCCTAACCCTATCACGCTCATCTCGCGGTGGAAGATTCTCGACAACCTGCGGCGAAGCCTCCTGGAGCCGGGCCTGTTATTTCTGCTGCTGGCAAGCTGGCTGTGCTTGCCGGGTAAGGCCGTGTGGTGGACGTTGCTGACGATCGGGCTCCTGTTCATACCGGTTTGCAGCAGCCTGATCTTCGCGGTGATGGGAATCCCGCGCAACCGCCGGGCCTTCGGAGCCTGGGTGCGCAAGACGGCGCGCGGCTTCTTTGAAGGCATCGCGATCACGCTGTGTACGCTGATTTTTCTCTTGCAGCAGGCCCTGGTTTCGATCGATGCCATAGCCCGATCGATGGCGCGAGTGTTCGTCACCGGAAGAAAGCTCCTGGAGTGGGAGACCGCGGCAGAGGCGGAGAGCGAAGGCCGCCCAAGATCCGCAGTCGATATCTATATGGAATGGACGCCGTGGATCGCAATCGCGATTGCCGCGGCCATCGCCCTGGTACGGCCCTCGGGTCTGCCCGCGGCCGCACCGGTTCTGGCTCTCTGGGTGGGGTCGCGAGCTTTCTCGAAGTGGCTGAATCGGCCGCCACGCACCGTGGATCGCCAGATCAGCACGGAAGGTTCTCAGCTCCTGCGCGAATCGGCGGACCGGCTGTGGCGGTTCTTTCACGACTGGAGTTCGCCTGCCAGCAACTGGCTGATTCCCGATAGCGTCCGAGAGAACGGAGCGGTAGAGCTTCGCATCTCGCCGACCAATCTGGGAATGTTGCTGAATGCGCGGGTCGCCGCGGTGCATTTAGGGCTGGCTCCGCTGGAGGAATTCGTTTATTCAACCCAGGAGACCCTCGATCGCGTAGTGCAGATGCCGAAATTTCGCGGGCATCTGCACAATTGGCACGACGTAGCATCGCTCGAGCCTCTGCCGCCGGCATTCATCTCCACTGTGGACAGCGGCAATCTGGTGGCGTGTCTTTGGACACTGAAACAGGCCGCGCTGGCCTTTGCGTCGGGACCGGCGGCCAAGCTCGGTCTGAAAGAGAGCGTACGCGCGGGACTGCAACGAATCGCGGAGACGTGCGACTCCCTGGCAAGCCAGATGGACTTCGGCTTCCTGTACGACTCCACCAAAAAGGTGCTGTCGATCGGCTACAACATCACCAAGGGACGACTCGAGCCACACAGCTACGACCTGCTCGCATCGGAGGCGCGGGCCGCATCGTTTGTGGCCATTGCCAAGGGCGACATTCCGCAGGAGTCCTGGTTCCATTTGGGACGTGCGCATACCCTATATGGCGGCGAACGCGTCCTCTTGTCGTGGACGGGCACAATGTTCGAATATCTCATGCCGTCCCTTTGGATGCGGACTCACCCGGATACGATCATGGATCAAAGTCTGCGAGCGGTGGTCCGGGTGCAGCGCGAGTACGCGCGCCGCAAGGGCGTGCCTTGGGGCATTTCGGAAGCGGCGTGCAAAGGCAAGGGCACCGAAGATTATGGGTATGCTCCCTTCGGCGTGCCAAGCCTAGCCACAGACGTCGGTCATTCCAACCGGCTGGTGATTTCGCCGTACTCCAGTTTCCTGGCTGTGGGTATCGACCCGACGCGCGCGGTTGAGAATCTGGCGCAGATGCGGGAGTTCGGATGGATGGGCCGTTATGGCTTTTACGAATCGATTGACTACAGCCAGTCGGGCGGAGAGGTGATGCGGATGTGGATGGCGCATCATCAGGGGATGAGCCTGTTGGCCATCGCCAATCTGCTCTGCGAAGGATGTCTGCAGAAGCACTTTCACGCAGAGCCTCAGGTGCTGGCGACCGAGTTATTGCTGAACGAGCGGCTGCCGGCAACGGCGCTGGCCGAGATCGAGGCGATTCCGGAAGTGGCGCCCGCCGAAGCTTAGGATATTAAAATGGGAATCGCTCCCTTACGGTCGCGGCTCGTAATTCATGGCTTACGATGAAATCGCTCCCTTACGGTCGCGGCTCGTAATTCATGGCTTACGATGAAATCGCTCCCTTACGGTCGCGGCTCGTAGCTCACGGCTTACGAGAAATCGCTCCCTTACAGTACTGGCTCGTAGCTCATGACTTACGATGAAATCGCTCCGTTACGGTCGCGGCTCGTAGTCACGCCTTACGACGAAATCGCTCCGTTACGTCGCGGCTCGCAATTCGCGCCTTACGGGCCGCGCGCGTGAGCAAGCGACCTCCCCTTCCAGCTTCTAGAGCAGCGCCGTGGGGCGCCGCGTCCACTGCTTGCCTTTATCGGCGGCGATCGACTCCATATCCTTCACATACGCTCCCGCCTGCGTGAGCGCGTGATGCAGATCGTTGCCGATGCTGATAAACGTGAAACCCTTCTCCAGAAATTCCCCCACCCGCGAGGTGCCGAAAAGGAAGAGCCCGAGAATCACGCCGTTCTTCGTGGCCGCGTCTACCAGCGCCTGCGTCGCCGCGCCGAGTTCAGGCGACGTGTACATATGCGGGAACTCGTACTTCTCGTAAAGTCCCATCGACATGCAGAGATCATTCTGCCCGAGAAATAGAATGTCGACGCCCGGCACTGCGGCGATCTCCACGATATTCTCGATGCACGACGCCGTCTCTACCTGTAGCGCGACGACGATATTTTCGTTCGCCTTCCCCACGTAGCCGAGTAGTCCAGCCTTGTTCGTGCTGCGCTGCGGGAAGTAGACGGAACGCGTACCGGCGGTCGGATAGCGGCAGCAACTCACTGCCTGGCGGGCCTCCTCGGCTGTATTGATGTACGGCACGAGAACGCCATCGGAGCCGAGATCCAGGGCCTGTTGGATGCCGCCGCGGTCATGATAGCCCGCAACTCTCACCATCGACTTGGCGCCGCCGCTGCCGATGGCGCACAGCATCGCCGACAAGCGCTCGTGGTCCATCGGACCATGCTGTGTGTCAACCAACAGCCAGTCGTATCCCGAATGTGCCAATTGTTCGGCAAGCGTCGGGCTGTGCGCGTTGAGGAACAACCCCATTTTCGGCAGCCCTTCGCGCAACTGCTTCTTGAACTCCGCTCCGCTCAGTGCGGTACTCATGCCAGCGTAAACTCCTCAGTGGAAATTGAATTTTCGGGTGAACCTTTGTAACTATAGCAAATCAATTTCTTGGGGCACGAAGACACCAGCGTCCTGGCAAGCCTACAGCGCCTTCACCAGATCATAAAGGAAAAGCTGCGCCTGGTAGAACGACTCTGCGAGCATGCGCTCGTCCTGACCATGCGCGCGAACATCGCCGCGCTCACCGAACAGGCCGGACACACCGTACGTCTCGATGCCGGCGGCACGCAGCGCCTTGCCGTCGGTAGCGCCGGTCGACATCGAAGGAATCACGATCACGCCGGGCCACAGCGAGTCGGTGATGCGCGTGATCTGCTTCATCAGGTCGGGCCGAAGTGCGGATGAAGGTCCGGGCGCCGGCATTCTGGAAGTCTTCACGCTCACGCGATCGTCGGCGATCGCCTTTTTGAGCGACGCTTCCACATATTCCGGCGAGTCCTCCGGCATCACGCGGCAGTTGATGGTGGCCGCCGCCAGTTGGGGCAGAGCATTGGCAGCGTGCCCGCCTTCCAGCATCGTCGCCACGCACGTAGTTCGCAACATGGAGTTCCATCGCGGATACCGCGCCGCCACCTGCTTGGTGCCCTCTGGAGATCCCTCCGCCACCTTGCGCAAATCTTCTGCCACGGTCCCCGTTTCGGTTTTGGCCAATTGCGTGAAGTAGGCGCGCGTGACTTCGTTGGTGCGGATCGGAAACTCGAAGTGTGACAGTCGTTCTAGCGCACCGGCGAGTTGGTAGATCGCGTTGTCGGGCACCGGCACGGAGCTGTGCCCGCCCTTGTTGCGAACCTCCAGGCGATAGTTGATGACGTACTTCTCCGCCACTTGCACGTTCAACGAGATGCGCTTGCTGTCCACCATCTCGCCGCCACCGCCTTCGTTCAAACAGAAATCGGCATCGATCAGGTCGCGGTGATTCTCGATCAGCCAGCGCACACCGTTGTAGGAGCCGCCTTCCTCGTCGGCGGTGAGGGCGACGATGATGTCGCGGTCGGGCTTATACCCTTCGCGCTTGTAGCGAAGCAGATTCGCCACCCAAATCGCTGCCTGCGCTTTGTCGTCAGCCGTGCCGCGGCCGTAGAAGTATCCGTCCTTTTCGATAAACTGGAACGGGTCCATAGTCCAGTCTTCGCGCTTGGCTTCGACCACGTCGGTATGCGCCAGCAGGAGGATCGGCTTGCGCGCCCCGCTGCCGTGATAACGCACCACCAGATTCCACTTATGCGCCGCCGGCCCACCCAGGAAGATGTCCGAATCCGGAAAGCCGGCGGCCCGCAATCTTGCGGCGACGGCCTGCGCTACCGGCGTGGTGGCGCCGGTGGTCACGCCCGACTTGATCTCGATCATATCCTTGTAGATCTCTCGGGCCAGCCGCTGTTCCGCCTCGGGAGGCATGTTGGCCGCGGAGCAGCAGCCGATCACGAAGACGCTTAGAAGCAGTCGGTTCATCGTTTACCTCGCACTGGTTTCGAACTCCGCCGCTTTGGCGAGCACATATGGGCCGTCCGGAATCACCGCGACTGTTGCATCCGCGGGCAAAGCAGCGATCAGTTCGTCAATCGCCGACTGGGCATTCGCGTACGCGGGACCCCAGAGCTTCCCCTGATACTCCGCTGGAACCCCGGGGACGTACCACGATACCCGCTGCTTCCTTGTGGTCAAGGCGAGCTTTTCGAGCTGCCATTGATCGATCGTCGCCGGGCCGCCTTCGATCTGCCGAAGGAAGTCGGAATCCGTGCCCGAGTCGAGCAGCATGCGGCGGAACTCGGGCGCGCCCACGCCCTCCTCGCAAGCCGCAAACAGCAGCGTGTGGCCGCCCGGCTTCACGATATGGGAGGCAGCGGTCACGCCCTTGATCGCTTGATAGAACGTGAGGTCGAGCGGATATCCGGCAGAGGTCGTAATGACGGCGTCCACCGGCTCGTCGAGAGTTTGCAGCAGAGCGTGCGAAACGAACTCCACACCGCGTTGGTGTGCTTTCTCGGGATGTCCGGCGAAGACGCCGGCGATTGACCGGTCGCGGGCGAGCGCGACGTCGAGGATGAAGTCGTGACGCGCCATGCGAGCAATCTCCAGCAGTTCACGGTGCAGAGGGTTGTCTTCGATGGAGCCCTCGACCGCACGTGGATCGCGCATGAAAGGCGGGCTGTGCAGCACTTTGATGGTCTGCTCAGCGGCCAACCCGGGCGCGACGAGCTTGCGCCCACCGGAGAAACCCAGCATCAAATGCGGTTCGATGAAGCCGAGCGTGAGATGGAGGTCAGCCGCGATAAAGCGTTCGTCAATATGGACAGACGTTCCGGATGACGTGGAGCCGAGGTGGCGATGCGACGACAGGTTCCGCGCATCATGGTTCACCACGCGATAGCAGCCTGCAATCTCTTCGCCGCAGATCTCGCGAATCTCTTCCTGCGAGGCAGGGCGGTGCAGTCCAGTGGCAATCAGAATCGTGATCTGGTCGCGCGGAATGCCGGCCTGTTCGAGACGCTGCAGGACCGGCGGAAGCGTCTTGCGGTTGGGCGCCGGCCGCGTGATGTCGCAGACTGAAATCGCGGCACTCCGCTTTCCCTGGGCAATTTCGCGCAGCGGCGCCGTGCCAATCGGACGATCGAGCGCGGCTTCCAACGCGCCTTGCCAATCTGCTAACGGTTCGGCCGATCGCGCCTCTAGTATTTGGTAGCGAAATCCCTGCGGCAATGCGACGTTGATCCCGTCCCGCCCAAACGCAAGCCTGATCTCCATAGAGCACATGTTACTGCAATCCGGGCAACGCGTCCCTTACATTGGGTGCGTAAGCAGATTCGGGAAGTTCAGAGGCAGCGTCGAAAACGTTCTGCATCTCAGACTTGGTGGACGCCCGAAAAGCGTCGAGAGGAGTCTCGACGCGGCAAACAGGAGTATTTGCGCCACGGCTGCCCGCGAAGATCTTCATACACTTCAACGACGAGGCCGGAGTGTCCCGAAAGAGTGGACCGCTGCCGCACTTATCGGCGTCGATGATAATGTTTGATTTACATGCCCGTCGTGCGAACCCAGAAACTCTCGTGCCATTTTGTGCCCGGCGCGACCGATTGCAATTCAGAGTACTTGCCGTCGTGTGCCAGATTCACGCCGTTCGTGATCGCCGTCATCGGCTCGAAGCAGATGTAATTCTGATTCGGCGGGGCATACACCACGCCTACCGTGTACTTCGGCCCGTAGACTACCTGAATTTGTTTGCCGCCGCCATCCACCCAGAACACCGCCCGCCCGCTGGCGTCGCGGACCAGATCGGTGTAGCCGTCGTCGAATGTGTGGTCCTTCAACGAGACCGACTCGCCCAAGTCGCTAGGCTTCATTTCGCCGGTGGAGACCAGTTGGGGGTCCGTCTCGATATGTTTTCGCGCCGGGATGTGGGCCGAAGAGTCGGCGCGCGCGACGTCCGGGAGGTTGAAGTATGGATGGTAACCGATCGAGACCGGCATGGACTCTGCACCCAAATTCGTAATGACTGTAGTCACTTCAAGGGCGCCATCCGCGAGCCGATAGGTCATCTCATACTCGTGCGCGAATGGCCAATTGGCCATCAATTCAGGATGCTTCCAGAATTCCAGCTTGGCGGTAACATGCGCGGACTGCCCATCGGCGGCGATCTCCGTCACCTGCCACAGACCCGTTGTCGTGAGCATGCCATGGATCGCGATGCCGTTCTGGCCTACTCGCACCGTGCCCAGTTCGGAATTGAACGTGTATTTCTTGCCGTTCGCCCAGAAGGCGCCTCCCGCCATGCGGTTTGCCCACGGCCCCAGAAAAGGAATGCCGTTCAGTGCCCGGCCGCCGCTGCTCTTAAACGCGCCCACGTCGTTCGCGAAGTAGAGAATGTTCTTTCCGTGAACCTTCATCTCGTACGCGCGATTGCCGATCGATGGCACGATCGACACCTCCACGCCGCGGGCGGCGTCGGCGAGGCGCACGACGGAGACACCATGGTCGGTCGTCTCCAGAGCGGTATAGTTCCCGGCCGCATGGGCCAGAAACGGCGTCAACAACATGGCGAACCGTCGCATGTGCATCGTAGTTCCTATCAGTAGACCTGGAAACAGAAAACCTGGTTGCTGGTGCCCTCGGGTGTCAGGGCGTATTCGCCCGGCTCCAGGCTCTCGTCCACTTCGATTCGGTAGAGATTGCCATTGAGCTTGGAAACCACCGTGCGGATGCCCTTAAGGGGACGCTTCGGCGTGGCGACCGCTTCGCGATGCCCGCTCTTGATTTCCAGCTTATAAAGTCCCAATCGATCGGGCAGCAGCTTGTCGGCCTGAATCAGGAAAATCGGCGAAGCCAGCGGCGTACGCACCGGGGAATTGGCGCCCTCGATCGTGTAGGTGATCTCGTCTTTCTTCTTGTCCTCTTTGGCGACGGCTGCCTCGGTCGGGATCAGGTTCTCGGCGTGTTTCAGGTAAGGAAGGTCAGACTTGGGCGGGACGGGCCCGTTATACTTCTGTCCAGAGGCCGCGAACACCGCGGTCAACAGGAGCGGCAGAATTCGAAGCATCATAGGATCGGTTCTCATCTTACACCGACTACCTGGTCGATTCCATACGAAACCCGGCCGCCCTCCCCAGCGTAAAATGAAGAGTGCGCTTTCTGTTCCTGACGCTCGCTCTTCCCTTCATCCTTGTCTCGCAAAACCCCGCGCCAAACGCTCGCGACATCGTAGCGCGCGCCGCGGCTGCCTATGCGAAGAATGCTCAGAACGCTCACGGCTACAACTTCCAATTGCGAGAGGTGGAGCAGGACCTCGACGCTGCCGGTAAGCCGAAAACCACACAGAATCGTACCTGGGAGGTGAGCATGCAGGAAGGCTCGCCGTACCGCCGCCTGGTGGCGCGCAACGATCAGCCGATCTCGGCCGAAGAGCAGAAGCAGGAGGCCGACCGCCTGCAATGGAACATCGAACAGCGCCGCAAGGAGACGCCGGAGCAACGGGAAGCGCGCATCGCCGAGTGGCGGCGCCGCGAAGACCGGCGCAACGAGCCGGTGAAGGATGTCCCCGACGCGTTCGATTTCCAGATCGTTCGAGAGGAGACGGTGAACGGCACCGCGACGTGGGTGATCGAGGCGAATCCGAAGCCCGGTTACAAACCAAAAACCACGGCCACTTCGTTCTTCCCCAAAGTGAAGCTGCACTTGTGGATCGACAAACGCGAATTTCAATGCGTGAAGGCTGAGATGGAAGTGCAAGCTCCGGTTTCATTCGGCGGTTTTGTGATCCGCGTCGCCAAAGGCGCCCATCTCGTGCTGGAGCAGACACGCGTGAGTGACGAACTCTGGTTGCCGAAACGCTTTGTGATGGACGCTTCCGCTAAGGTCATGCTGGTGAAAGGGTATCATCGGGCTTTGGACATGACTTTCAGCGAGTACAAGAAACTCCAGACGGGAACGCCCGCGATCGCCGCGAATGCGGGTGCTGCCGTTGCCGGCACAGTGCGACAATGAGGCACTCATGAGAATCCCGCTGGCTCAGATCGCGCACACCCGTTCGGGAGATAAAGGCGACACCTGCAACATTGGCGTGATCGCCTACGAAGAGCGCCACTACCCGGTGCTGGTCCGCGAGGTCACCGCGGAGCGCGTGAAGCAGCACTTCGGCGATCTGGTCCAAGGCGGCGTCGAGCGCTTCGAGCTCCCCAATCTCGGCGCATTGAATTTCCTGCTGCATCAGGCGCTCGGCGGCGGCGGCACGGTTTCACTGAGGACCGACGCACAAGGGAAAACTTTCGGGGCCTCACTTCTCCGGATGGAAATCGAGTTACCGCCGGGACTATAATAGGTCGTTACGGCGCGAGCTCCGCGCGCCCGAAGTGAAGTCTCTGGTATCCCCGCCCATGGGAGCAACCTCATGAGTGAAAGTTTGGAGTCCGTCCGCGAAGGCCGCGTCCTCCGCCTCATTCTGAACCGGCCCGATCAGCGCAACGCTCTCAACGCCCAACTCTGCCGCGCACTGACCACAGCCATCGAAGGGGCCGATCGCGACCCCACTGTGGGTGCGATTCTGCTCGCGGGACGTGGTAAGGGATTCTGCGCCGGTATGGACCTGAAGGAGGCCGGTTCCGGCGATACTGGCGAACTTGCCGCGGTCCACGAGCGGTTGTTCACGCTGGGCTTTCGGATCAGCAAGCCGCTGATCGCCGCGGTGCACGGAGCGGCACTGGCAGGAGGCACCGGTCTGGTTGCGAATTGCCATATCGTGATCGCCACCGCCGATTCCACCTTCGGCCTCACCGAAGTCCGTATCGGATTGTGGCCCTTCCTGGTCTTCCGCGCAGTCTCGATGGCGCTGGGCGAGCGCCGAACGGTGGAACTCGCGTTAACAGGACGAATCTTCAACGGCGCCGAGGCCCACGAAATGGACCTAGTGCACGAAATCGCCGCAGATGCAGACCGGCGGAGTAGGGAAGTCGCCGAGTTGGTGGCGGGTTTTAGTCCCACGGCTATCCAAAGCGGCCTGCGCTTCGTCCACGAAAGCAGGGGTTTAGACTGGAAAGCCGCTGGCGCGGTCGGGCAAGCGGCGCGGAATCAAGTGTTTCACAGTCCCGACTTCCAGGAAGGGTTGAAGGCATTCCGCGAAAAACGCTCTCCCAGGTGGCCTTCACTCGGCTAGTGTCCCAATCTGCGATACTGGGACACGAGATCTTGTGGTGGTACGGCTTAGGCTACCGGATACTGTGGTACAGATGCTTTACTTTTTCGATCAGCGAGTTTAGTATGGTTACAACTCCCCCGAAGCAGAGGTCAATGCTTTGCTAAAACTAAAACGCGTCGAACTCCAGGGATTTAAATCCTTTTGCGAGCGAACCGAACTCCGTTTTCCGGGAGAGGGGATCGCGGGAATTGTCGGGCCGAACGGCTGCGGCAAATCGAATATTAGTGATGCCATCAGTTGGGTGCTTGGCGAGCAGTCGGCCAAGAGCCTGCGCGGCACCCGGATGGAGGACGTGATCTTCGCGGGCACCCGCGACCGCAAGCCTCTCGGCATGGCCTACGTGACCATGACGCTGGTGGATCCCGACGTCTATAAGGACACTCCCTCGAACAAGCCGCATCCTGTGGAAGCACGCCCCCACGACAGCGCCCCGAAGGGCAATGGCGAGACCACCATCACCCGCCGCCTGTACCGCTCGGGTGAGAGCGAGTACTTGATCGACGGTCGTCCGGCTCGCCTGCGCGACATCCAGGACCTCTTCATGGGGACGGGCTTGGGGCCGGAGAGCTACGCCATTATCGAACAGGGTCGCATTGGCCAAATCCTAAGCTCTAAGCCGCAAGACCGCCGGGCGGTGATCGAGGAAGCCGCCGGCATCACCAAGTTCAAGACACGAAAACGGCTGGCGGAGGCCAAGCTCGAAGGAGCCAAGCAGAATCTCTCGCGCGTCTACGACATCCTCGAAGAAGTCAACCGGCAGGTCAATTCGCTGAAGCGCCAGGCCGCCAAGGCGAAACGATACAGCGAACTGAAGACCGAGATGGAGGCCAAGCTGCGCGTGGTGCTCTCGGGCAAGTATCGCTTGCTCGAACGCGACGCCGCAAAGACCGCCATCGACCTGAGTCAGGCGGCCGCCGAGTTCAAGTCGCAGAGCGACCAGGTGGCTGAAAAGCAGGAAGCCCACGAGCAGCGCCAGCAAGCCTGTTATGACGTCGACGCGATGCTCACGGAATCGCGCCAGCAGTTGTCGGAGCGCAACGTGGAGGCGGTGCGTACGCGCGGCAAGCTCGAATCGCAAGTGAAGGAGAGCGGCGCCATCGAGCAGCGCATCGCGCAAGCGGAGAAGGAATCGCAGGAGCTAGGCGCGCGGCTTGACGTTCTCGATGAGGAGATCTCCGCGCACAAGAAGAAGCTTGACGAGTTGGAGTCCGAGACTTCCCAGTCGCGTGCGCGCATGCAGGAGATCAACCAGCAGCGCGAGCGCCTCCAGGTCAAAGTGCGCGAGCGGGAGAAGACCATTGAGGCCGGCAGGCAGATGATTCTCCGCCTGCTCGGCGAGGCCTCCACGCTCAAGAATCAGCTTGCGCAGATCGAAGAGTACCTGGCGGGAATCGAGCGCGAGACCTCGCGGGCAGCGCGCGAAGAAGGCGCGGCGGCCGCGGAGATCGAACGCCTGGAGACCGCTCGCAAGCAACTCACTGAGATCTTGGCACAGCGCCAACTGGAGCTGGAATCCGTTACCGGCGAGCGGCGGCGGACCGAAGGCGAACTGGTGGAGCGCCGTCGCATGGCCGCGGAATTGCGCCGTGAGATCGACACCGCGAAGACCGAAGTGTCGCAAATCCGCGCTCGCAAGGAATCGCTCGAACAGGTATTGGCGCATCGAACCTACACCACCGAGTCGGTGAAGCGCCTGTTTGGCGCGCTGGAAAAGGGCAAGGCGACTGACCTCAAACCTCTCGGCGTCATGGCCGATTACGTCGAAGTGGATCCGCAATTCGAAAAACCTGCGGAAGAATTCCTGCACGAGGAACTCGAATACGTCGTGGTGGAGAACTGGCAGCAGGCTGAGCGCGGCATGGATTTCATCCGCGCCGAACTGGACGGCCGAGCCACATTCCTGGTGCATCCGGAGCCCAGCCGCAACGGGCACCGGCATTTGCCCGAGCCGGCCATCGGTCCCGAGACCGGTATCGCCGCGCGGCTCAGCGATTCTCTGCGGCTCACGAATGGCTTCAAAGATCGCGCGGTTGATTTACTCCCCCGCGTGTCCCTGTGCTTCCTGGCCGAAGATCGCGCCGCGGCGCAACGCCTCGCTGTCTCCTATCCCCACCTCTATTTCCTGCTTCCCGACGGTGTCTGCTACCACGGCCACACGGTGACCGGCGGGAAAAAATCGGGTGCGGGTCCACTCGCCATGAAGCGCGAAGCGCGCGAGTTGAACACCAAGTTGCAGGCTCGCCAGAATCGCTTGAACGAGATGGTGGCCCGGGTCGATGACTTGCAACATGAGATTCTGGGCCTCGAGACGGAGCTGGAACGCCTTCGCGTGCTCCAGCAGTCCCGTGAGAAGGACCGCGTGGCCCTCGACCACGACATGCGCAAGCTCGGCGAGGATCTCTCGCGATCGAATTCGCGGCTGTCCGTGGCGCGGCTCGAGTTGGAGCGTCTCCGCCGCGATTCCGAGCGGTCGGCCGAACAGCGCGAAAAGAATCGCGCGGCAGTCGCGGATCGGGACCGCCAACGAGCCGAGCGTGAAGAAGCGCTCGAAGCCGAACGTCAGGAAATGGAAAAGCTCGAAGGCCAAGCCGCAACGATCGGCGAGGAGCACGGCGAGACTCGTGCGCAACTGGCAGGGCTCGAAGAGCGGCATCGCGGCGAGCGCAACGCCATGGGCAGGCTGGAGCAGCAGTATCGCGAGACCATCAACCGGCGGAACGCAATCGCACCCGAGATCGGGCGCCTCGGCGAGTTACGCTCGCGCCTTTTGGCGAACAACATCGAACTTGATCAACGGGTCGCGCTCTTCGCGGAAGAAATCACCAGACTCGAAGCGCGAGTCAACGAGTTGGCGTCGCAGGATTCCGCTATGCGCGAGGCGTTGCGCGCAGGCGAGGAGGAACTGAAGATCCTGCGCGTGGCGGTGCAGGAGAGCCACGATCGCCGGTCGCAGTTCGAAGTCGACCTGGTGCGCAAGCAGGCGGAGTTGAAATTCCTCGATGAGACCAGCCGCAAGGAACTGAATTGCGCCGTGGAGGAATTGGCTGCGGCAGACGATCCAATTCCCGATGCCGATACGATCGCGATCGCCGAGCAAAGCTGCAATGAGGTGCGTCACCGCATCGAAGGACTCGGGGCGGTGAACGCCGCGGCCATGGAAGAGTATCAGGAGGCGCAACAGCGGCAGGAGTTCCTGGGAGCGCAGCGGCAGGACCTGATCGACTCCATCCGCGATACCGAGAAGGCGATTCAGGACATCGACCAGGTATCGCGCCAGAAGTTTGCGGAGGCGTTCGAAGCCATCAACACGAATTTCCGCGGCATCTTCCAGACGCTGTTCGGCGGCGGCACGGGTGAGATGCGGCTCACCGATCAGGAGAACATCAACGATTCCGGAATCGAAATCGTCTGTTCGCCTCCCGGCAAGCGCCTGCAGAACGTGCTGCTGCTTTCGGGCGGCGAGAAGGCACTGGCGGCGGTGGCGCTCCTGATGGCGATCTTCCGATTCCAGCCCAGTCCCTTCTGCATCATGGACGAAGTGGACGCGCCGCTCGACGAGGCCAATATCGGCCGTCTGACGAAGTTGCTGCGCGAGATGTCGCACCAGACGCAGTTCATCGTAATCACGCACTCCAAGCGCACCATGGAGTCGGCGCAAGCCTTATACGGCGTGACCATGCAGGAGCCCGGCGTCTCGCGTCTCGTCTCGGTGCGATTCCACGGAGAATCGGTCGCAGCGCCCGCGGCGTGAACGGATTCGAGCGAAATACAAATCGGACGAGAGGCTGGCAAATGTCGGCCTCTGAGTTGCACATCATCGTCTTCCAGAAAGAATCGGTATCTGTCAGGTGGAACCGAACGTCGCCCGCTGTGAGCATCAGCTCATCCTAAGCGATAATGAAGTTTCCCCTTCAACAAATCCGGGGTCATGGAGACTTAGTTGTCGCTGGAAGATGAGCTACTGAAGAATCGCCTATCGCGCATCCGCGAATTGGAAGCATTGGGACACCGGCCCTACGGCCGCCGATTCGATTTCACCCACACCATTCCCGACATCCTCGCTGCCTACGGCGCCAAGACCGCCGAGGAACTGTCACCTGAGATCCACGTCCGCATCGCCGGCAGGCTCATGACTCTGCGTCACATGGGCAAGGCCGGTTTCGCCCACATGCAGCAATCGGGCGAGCGCCTGCAGGTTTACGTGAAGAAGGATGTGGTTGGCGAAAAGGCCTTCCAGCTTTTCAAGATGCTCGACATCGGCGACGTGGTCGGCGTGGAAGGATACCTCTTCCGCACGCGCACTGGAGAGCTCAGCGTTCACGTCGAGTCCCTCGAGTTCCTTTCGAAGACCCTTCTCTCCATGCCCGAAAAGTGGCACGGCCTCGAGGATATTGAGATCCGTTACCGCCAGCGCTATCTCGACTTGATTGCCAATCCCGAGGTGCGCAAAGTTTTCGTCACACGCGCGAGGATCATCTCTTCACTGCGCCGCCAATTGGAGGCGCGCGGCTTCATCGAAGTGGAAACCCCGATGATGCAGCCCATTTACGGTGGGGCGACCGCTCGCCCATTCGTCACCCACCACAACACGCTCGACATGGACCTGTATCTCCGCATCGCCCCGGAGCTCTACCTGAAGCGGCTGATCGTGGGCGGCCTCGATCGTGTCTACGAGATCAACCGAAACTTTCGCAACGAGGGTCTCTCCACGCACCATAATCCCGAGTTCACGATGCTCGAGTTCTACCAGGCCTACACCGATTATCAAGGCCTCATGGACTTCTCCGCCGAGCTTCTTGCGCAAGTCGCCCACGACGCTACCGGTTCCACGGAAGTGGAATTCGAAGGCCACAAGCTCGATTTCGGCCACATGGCGCGCTACAGCATGCGCGAGGCGATCGTTCACTTCTGGGAAGGCGGCGGGGCACCCACGATGGACGAGGTGCGCAGCCCCGAATGGCTGCTGCGCCATTCCCGCAAGACGACGCCCGGCGAAGCGCTCGCCGACATCTTCGAGCAGCGTGTGGAAGAGAAGCTCATCCAACCGGCGATGATTTACGATTACCCGGTGGAGACGTCGCCGCTGTCCAAGAATAAGCCCGAGGACCCCGCCTTCGTGGACCGTTTCGAAATCTACGCCGCCGGCATGGAGATCGGCAACGCCTACACCGAGTTGAACGACCCGCAGGAACAGCGTCGCCGCTTCGAGATGCAACTGGCCATGCGAGAGCGCGGCGATGAAGAAGCCCACCAGATGGACGAAGACTATGTTCGCGCACTGGCCTACGGCATGCCGCCCACCGGCGGTGAAGGCATAGGCATCGACCGGCTTACCATGATCCTCACCGGTTCGCGCTCGATTCGGGATGTGATCCTGTTTCCGCTGCTACGTCCTGAGGGCCCCATCGACCTGGTGCAACAGTTGCGTGACCTGGATAAGCCGTGAACTCGCGTTTCGAGCTGTTCATCGCCAGCCGCTATCTGCGGGCCCGCCGTAAAGAGGCGGTGATCTCGGTGATCACCTTGATCTCCATTCTCGGCGTCGCCGCCGGTGTGATGGCGCTGGTGATCGCCTTGGGCGTAAACAACGGCTTTCGCAGTACGCTCCAGCGCAATCTGCTGGGCGCCATGGCGCACATCGGTGTCCAGCCGCGCCAGCCCGGAGACGGCATCGATAACTGGCGCGAGCTCTCGGAACAGATCCGCAAACTACCCCATGTGAAAGCCGTTTCGCCGGCCCTCTATAACACCTTCTACGTGACGGGACCTCTGCAGTCAACCGGAGCCCTCCTCAAGGGCATCGAGGTAGACCGCGAGCTCTCCATCAGCGACGCGCTGCGCAATCTGGTGGCCGGCTCGCTCGACCGTTTGCGCGATGCCGATGCCGATCCACCGGGCATCGTGCTGGGGGCGAACCTGGTGGACGACACCGGGATCAAGCTCAATCAGATCATTCGGGTGGTCAGCCCGCAAGGAGGCACGCTGATCTTTTCGGGCCCGCTGCCTTCCGTCCAGAAGTTCAAAGTGGTGGGCATTTTTAAGTCGGGCTTCTATGAAGTAGACGACAAGTGGGCTTTCACTTCGATCAAAGCTGCGCAAAAGATGGCGGGCAGTCCCGACCAGATTAACCGCATCGAAGTGGATGTAGACGACCTGAATCGCGCTCCGCAATTCGCCAAGGAGATCGAAGGGGTCGCCGGGCCGAAGTACACCACCACTACCTGGCAGGAGCAGAATCAGCAGTTGATTGGCGCCCTGAATATGGAGCGCATCGTCACCTTTATCACGATCGGCCTGATTGAGATCGTCGCGGCACTGAATATTTTCATCACGCTGGTGATGATGGTGATGGAGAAGTACCGCGACATCGCGGTGTTGATGTCGATGGGCGCGCGCCACGCCCAGATCCGCCGCATCTTCATGCTGCAGGGAGTGCTCATCGGCATCGTCGGCAGTGTCATCGGTCTGATCGTGGGATACACGCTCTGCTACTACGCTAACCGGTACCAGTGGATCAAGCTGCCCGAATCAGTCTATGCGCTGCCCTTCGTTCCCTTCGAGCCGCGTGCATTGGATGGCATCTGGATCGCGGCGTTGGCGATCGTGGTGAGTTTCCTGGCGACCATTTATCCCGCCCGCAACGCCACGCGCATCCTCCCCGCCGAAGTCCTGCGCTACGAGTAGTCAAATCGTCTGGAAGAATGGCTGCGGGAGCGTCTTTTTGACGATGACCGCAGTCTCCTGACAACAACGTGGCGCGAACACTCCTGTCTGCCGTCTCGACGCTCCTGTCGAGACTTTTCTACTAGTCACCAAGTCTGCGGTAAGAAGTACTTGTCGACGCAAGGCTTCTGCTTAGGCCAGGCGGTCGTCCTCAGTTCGCTGATGTCCGATGTCCGTCCCCATGGTCATGGCCAGGAATCTCCGGCCCTTTCCATCCTCAGTCGCAACTGCCTTTGTCCTGCAATCATCGATGTTCCGCCGGCGTGGTCGCGAGTCGGGCCCTCCGGCTCCAAGTGGTCGCCCAAAAGATCTTGCAATCGGACTATCATCATAGTAGTCTGAATGCTCAGGTAGTCTGATGATATGGCCAAACCGAGACTGACCAAGCTGGAATTGCAGGTGCTGGAGGCGCTGTGGCAGAAGGGAGCTTGCTCCGTTCGCGAGATTCAGGAAACTTTTCCCGAGCCCACCAGACCTGCATACACCACAGTGCAGACCGTCGTGTATCGCCTGGAGCGTAAACAGGCCCTGCGCTGCATCAAACGCATCAGTAACGCAAATATTTTTGAGGCCGCCATCTCCCGCAAGGATGCGCAGGGACGATTAATCAACGAGTTGCTTGCAATCCTCGGTGGCCGGGCAAAGCTGGTGATGGCCCATCTTGTCGAGTCCGGGGACCTCACCCTGGAGGATGTTCAGGAGGCGGAAGCGGCCCTACGCAAAGCCTCGAGAAAGGACAAGCCTCGGTGACTACCTGCGATCTGTCGCCCTTGGCCAACCATCTCTGGCAGTCCAGTCTTTGCGCGGCTGTTGCATGGTTCTTGACGCTCGCCCTGAGAAGGAATCGTGCGGTCGTGCGGTACTGGCTGTGGATTGCAGCGTCACTGAAGTTCCTGGTCGCTTTTGCTCTGCTCGTCAGCGTGGGTACTCAATTCGCATCGCCATCGGCTCCAGCCGTCGCACGTTCCCGAGTCTCATTCGTCACGCAGGTCAGCCAACCCTTCGCAGCGCCGGCGCCGGTGTCTCCACTAGCCATAACAGCACCCGTTTCGACACCACTGGCACCAGTTCTCCTCGGGTTATGGGCATGTGGTGTTGCGGTGAGCGTGTTTTTCTGGTTGCGCCACTGGCTTCGCATGCGGCTGGCCGTTCGCCTGGGATCGCCGCTTCCTCTCGATATATCTATTCCGGCCTTATCCTGCCCGGCGCGGTTCGAACCCGGTGTCTTTGGGATTTTCCGGCCGGTCTTGCTCCTGCCGGAAGGCATCGCCGACCGCCTGTCACCAGCGCAGTTGAAAGCGATCGTTGCGCATGAACTATGCCATGTGAAGCGGCATGACAATCTGATGGGTGCGATCCACATGATTGTGGAGTCCCTGTTCTGGTTCCATCCTCTGGTGTGGTGGATCGGTTTGCGTCTCGTAGAAGAGCGAGAACGCGCCTGCGATGAAGAAATCCTGCGAACGCATGTCGAACCAGAGATCTATGCCGAGGGAATCCTGAACGTCTGCAAATTCTATCTGGAATTAAACTCGCCCTGTGTTTCGGGTATCACTGGTGCCGACCTGAAGAGGCGGATCGATGCGATTATGGCCAATCACCTCGCCGCCGGGATGAATCTATCACGCCGCATCCTGCTCACCATTGCCGCAATCGGGACCATCGCGGGCCCCGTCATGCTTGGCATTCTGAACGCGCCGATGGGAAGGACCCAGATTCAATCCGCCGGCCGCCAGGAATTCGACGTTGCATCGGTCAAAGCGTTTAAGCCAGGATCGGCGCCGGAAAACCGCACCATTACCGCTGCTCACGGCAGCCTCCTGATGTCGCAGCAGACTCTGCGGGAGTGCATCGTCTGGGCCTACGGATTGAACAATGCCGGCGAGATCTCCGGGCCTGCCTGGATGGATGAAGAGCAGTTTGATATCGCCGCCAAGAGTACGGACTCCGCTACTCAGGACCAGCTCAAGCTCATGCTGCAGACCCTACTGGCGCAGCGATTCAAACTGAGTCTTCACCGCAGGACAGAGCAGCGTCCGGTATACCGGTTGGAGGTTGGAAAGGGAGGCCCCAAACTGCATCAGGTACAAACCGAGCCCGTCAAAGGTGCCCACTTTGGTTTGGAGGGCGGTTTCGTGACCATTCAGATGGTCAACAGAATTGCACGTCTGATCGAGTTCCTTCAGATCTTTCTGGATCACTCCGTGCTTGACGGAACGGAACTCCCGGGCGTTTACGAGATCGACCTTCGGGTGGAACTCAATGATCCGCAGGCGAGGCTTCCGCAGCCCGGGCAAGTATTCATGGGATTCGGAATGACGCCCGGGGTCTTCACCGCCGTGGAGCAGCTCGGTCTAAAACTGGTATTGCGAAAAGGTCCCGTTGACGTCCTGGTCGTTGACCATGTGGAACGGCCGTCCGCGAACTGAACCGAGTGACCCACAAGGCGGCGGATGCGCGGATTGAGCGAGGAGTTCGAGCGTGTCCTGTCATCGGTGCATTAGGCGGTCCTTGAAGATATGAAGATCTTCGTGGGCAGCTGTGGCGCGAACACTCCTGTTTGCCGCGTCGACACTTTTGTCGACACTTTTCGCGCGTTACCAAGTCTGACTGCAGGCCGTTTTCGACGCGTCATGTTGTAGACACACACTGGGGTCACTTTGTAGCGTCGAAAGCCCGATGGGGGGAAGAGGTTCGATCTCTGTCGTGAGTGTTGTTCCGCGTGGCCTTATCAAATCCTCTTCAATTCTCCGAGGGTCTCACCACATGATCGATGACCATGATCTCCACCGGCCCCTTCTGTCTCTCCAGCTTCAGTCCCAGCTGCTTTTGCAGCGCCGCGAAGATAGAAGGTCCCGACGTGTCGATCTGCTGCCCGTTGACCTGCGCTGTTTCCGAGATTCCCGGCGGTAGCTCCCGGGTAAATGACAGATCGAAATCGTACCCGCCTTTCAGATTCGTCATGTCCACCACCGGCCGATCGAGAAGTTGGCCCAGCCGCCACGCGAAATACTCCATCGGCGCGAATTTTCCGTGCCAGATCATGTGCAAAAACTGTGGCTGCTGCTGGTCGATCCACGGCTCCCCGGCTGTCGCTGCCTCGTGCGGCTGCATCTGCGGACCGCCTTTATCCACTGTCAGCGCGTAGATCGGGAGTTCCTTCTTTTCCCAGTGAAACTGCAGTTTGAATCGTTCGGCCAGCAGATTCTGCAGCATCCGGTGCAGTTCCTCCACGCTCGCCGTCTTCTCCGCCTTGGCGTTCATGTCGAACCCGGCGGTGTTCAGCCAATCCGGCCCGCCGATTACCTGTTCGTTTTTCAAGCGCCACGCCACCGTGATCATCATGCCCAATGGCGCGTTGGTGGCCACGTATCGCTCGCCACCCTGCGGCCGGATGCCCCCACCCCGTCCACCGGGAGCGCTCGGTTTCAGCGAGGCGACTTCGAATTTGGGGCCCGCCGGAGTGGCCGGAGATTCCTGTGCGTGCAGCCCGATCACCATCAACATGCCAATAAAGATGCGCAGCATGGCCCCTCGCTATGTGGGTTTAGACGCCGTGGATTGTGGATTGTTCCGGCCGGAGGCGCTAAAACTCCTTCAACCTGAGGACTGCCAGTGTATCGACCCGTTGCGTCGCCGATGCGATCAACCCGAATCCCATCCGCTCCGCATCCCGCTGCAAACTGCGGCCCGTCTCCGACGCGGCACGCAAGTTTCCGCGATTCTTCTCCAGGCACTCCATCGCATACCGCACGTTCAGCTCATTGGGAACATTTTTCAGCGTGCGCGATTCGGCAAGCAGTGAATTCAACTGCTGGTTAGCTCGATCGAAATGGCCCAAAGCCATCTCGACGCGTGCCGCCATCAGGTTCGCGGGGATTCCGAAATCTGCGCGGTTCGGCGTCTTCGCCGCCAGTGCCACCGCCTCCGCAGTCACCGCCCGCGCCTTCTCGAGATTGCCGCGCGCCAGCCAACTTTCCGCCAACACGTAAAGGATCTCGCATTTGGGTGAGGGCAGTTCGAATTTCGCTGCCATCGCGGTCAGCGGTCCTTCGGCCTTCTCCGGATGCCCTTCGATGATATCGAGTCTGGCGCTCAGGATCGCCGGAGCAATCGACTTCTGGCCGATCGACTTCAATAGCGCATCCGCCTCGTCCAAATACTTGCGCGCCTCCCCGAGCCTTCCCGCCAGGATCAAAACCCGTCCGAGATAATTCAAGGTGTACGCAATCGATTCCCGGTCCCCCACGGCTCGTTTCAATTCGAGCGCCTTCTGCATGCGCGAGACCGCTTCCGGCAGATCGCCTTCCGTATAGTCCAAAATACCCAGGTTTCCCAGTTCAATCGCCATCCGCCGACGGTCACCGGCTTCGGTTCCACGCTGCAGAGACTCTGCATAACGTTCGCGCGCCTGGTCGGGATGTCCAGTGTTGTTCAGCAGATTGCCGGCGTCGTTGAGGCTGGCTGCCTCGCCGCTGGCATCTGCGGTCTCGCGCGCAATGGCGAGGGCTTGATCGGCGAACTCCAGTGCTCCCGCCATATCGGCTTGGTTGCGATGGAGATTGGTCAGCTCGTTCAGGATCTCTCGCGAAAGGTGCCGATTGCCGATCTCGCTGGCGATGCTGAGAGCCTGCTTCAGTTTCTGGTCGAGGTCCTTACCGTCTCCGTGAATTCGCGCGATGGCGGCATCATGATAGAGCGCCTCCGCGTATCCGCTCCGGTCTCCCAAAGAGGCGCTGATGCGGCCGGCTTCTTGGATGTCGGCGCGCGCCTTCTCGAACTCGCTGAGGAAGTCCAACGCACCCGCACGGACGCTCAGAGCGCGGCTCTCCATCAGCCGCGACGACCGTTTCCGTGCCTGCTCGAGCGCCACGCCGGCTTGCCGCAGGGCGGCATTGTAGTCGCTCAGTGCGAACGATGCACGCGCGCTCGCCAGCAACAGGCGCGGATCGCTGGAGGGCAGAGTGCGCAGCAGATTCAGTGCCTCGGCGGCCTTTCCGCCTCGCGTCAGCGCTCCCGCCAGGCGTTCGGCGTAGTCCGGTTGATCGGGATAAAAGCGCAACAGGGCGCGCCACGTTTCGATCGCTTTGGGCCAATCCGCCCCCGCTTCGGCGTACAGCGCTTCGATCTGCAGTTGTTGTTCCCGAGGGAGCCCGTTGGCGGCGTCCAGCGCTTTGCGGGCTTCGTCACGTGCGCGCTGATCGAACCCCAGCAGCGACCAGTTGAGTGAAAGACCGGCGTGGACTGGAGCGTAGCTGTCGCCGCCTGCCGCCAGAGCCTTCGTAAAGAACTCCCCGGCGCCTCGCGCGTCCCATGCCCGCAGCCGCTCCATGCCTTGCGCGTAGAGTCCGAGTGCCTCCGAGCTCACTGCCGCCTGAGCCTGCGGAGACGGAGCGGCCTTCTGCTCTCCCAGCAGGCGGCGCAGGTCTCCACCCGCGCGAGCCACGAATTCCAGCAGATTCTCGGTACTGCCCGTCTCGCTAAGGGTGCCTCGCGTTTCACCGCTCGAGGTCTCGTGCACATGAAGATCCAGTCGGAGCTCATGTCCGGTGCTCAAATACGTGCCCGTCACCGCCAGTTGGCATCCCAAATTGGCCTGTACCTTCTGAAGCGTCGCGGAATCGTAAGCGGCGCCCGGCGCGAGGCCCAGGTCGGTTCGCATGTTGGCAACACGCTCCGCCGAAACCGCGCGCAGCGACGCACCGGTCTGCAATTCGCTCGTCAAAGTCTCGGTCAGTGCAGCGCCCAGCCAGTCGGCCGATGGATCGTTCGAAAGGTTGCGAATGCTCAACACAGCAACCTTTTGGCGCGACGACGATGCAGCCGAAGGCCGCACCTGTACCACCAGATAGACCAGCACTGCGAACGCCGCGAGAGCCCCGGCCAGACCCCAGAGTGCCCGCCGCGACGAGAACGGCCCGGACGAAAGCGGAGGAACCTCGGCCATCGCTCGAAGTTGGTTCGGCTCGACGGAAGCCTCAACCGGCGCTAAACTCGCCGCCGCTTGTTCCGGCTCCTCCAGTGTCGTATCCGCGATCGAAACCGTTACCGGGATTGCGAACCGATAACCCTGCTTCCACACCGTCGTTATCGGATCGATCTCTTTGAATCCGGGGCGCAAGATGCGGCGGATCTCGGCCACGCTCTTAGTGATGTTGCTCTCTTCAATGAAGGCGCCGCCCCAGACCTTTTCGATCAGATCTTCCTTCGTAACCAGCGCGCCGCTGTTTTCCGCCAGAAGGCGAAGCACTGCGAACGCGCGGGGCGGAATCTTGATCGGCCGATCGTTAAAGATCAGCAGTTCGTTGGAAGTCTCCAAACGAAATGGACCGAAACAGAGTACTCTCGATCGCCGGGATGGCACCGCCGTCGTTTGCAATCCGCGCCCCTCAGAAATGCCTACCACCCGGCAAATTCCTACCATCCCTGCGAACTACCTGAAAACAAAAACCGAAGATCGTAGGAATTGATTCGGACTTTGGTCAGGACATCTCTGGATAGTTTAGTACACAATCCCTTCTGAGGTGGTGCTGGGATGCGGACGCTAACCAGAATTTGGCCCTTCGGCCGATGGACGGCCGCTCAATCCGGCGCCCTCGAGGATGCGCTTTATTGGGTTTCACCAGATGCGTCGGCGTCGCGTCGCCCGGCTCACTGGTGGCGACGGGGGCCGGCGACTTCGCGGGCGTCGGCCCCTCGACTTTCCCGTCGGAGTGCACACCATACCGAGAACTTCCATGAGACCACTCTTCATCTTTAGCGCTGTCTGGGCTCTTCTGACCTTCCCGTTCGGCGGCGCGAATGCCCCGGCATCTTACCTCGGACGACTCAACCCTGGGTCCGTTCTCACTTGGCAATCCGTACCCGTGACCCACGCCGATGAGGCAACGCCGCAAGCCGCCGACATCCGATCCGGCAATAGAGAAGTGCCCGAACCCGGGCCAGCCATCTCGTGCCTCTTGGGACTGGGTCTGATCGCGATGGGCGCCGCTCGCACGTGGAGCCGTGACTGCCGCCCTCGCCGCAGGCCACGCCGATTCGCCGCGAATCTCGCTCCCTCCCGTTGGCGATGCCGGAACGCCTTGCGAAGATACGTCGACGGGGCGGCCCGTCAAGGCATCGAACCCAAAAACGCGTAGACCGGTAAAGCCTACAGCGCGCCGCGGAGCCACTATCGGTCCGGGTGCATGAAGAGATGTTCTCCTTGTGCGACGAACTCCCCGCCATGACCGGGATGTTTGTCCCACCTGTGATCTAATCTCTAGATGCTCCTGGTAACCTTTCACCAAACCATCCCGAACATCTACGGATACGACGAGACCCACCCCGGAAGCGACCCCATCGAGGACCTCCTCGAAATTAAGTCCAAGCACCTTTCGGAATTACGCGGTATGCTGCTCGCCAATGGCTTTCTGTATGTCGTGAACGGCGGCAAGTCCATGAGCAATATCCTCTGCTGTGCGCCCGATCCCAATCAGCCCTACCACTTCACGGAGCAGTCCGAGTTCGCATCGAAAACGTTGGGAATCATGGACCATCCCTTCGACTGCACCTTCCGCATCGTCCAGACCAGCGGTCTGCCATCGCAAACCGAGATGCAGATCTGGTACGTGTCGAACCAGGATTCCAACATCGTTGCCCTGCGCGCCGCCAGTCCGCCCTATGAGACATCTCAGGCATCCAGCGACGGCGAATATCTGACCGATCTTCTGGTCGCACTGAAAAAAGCCGGGAGTTCCCTGGCGAGGCCAAAATTCCTGCCCTCCACCTTCGTTGGCACCAGCCTGGTGGCCGCTGAGATTCCGCCGCAGACTCCGGTTGCTCCGTCGTGGGGTGGCTTGACCCCGATTCTGGATTCTTCCCAGTCCAAGGTGCAGAATTCGGTCCGCGGTGTCGTAGTGAATGACGGCGTCTTGTACGTGGCGGATGAAGGGGGAAACGCCGTGCGGATGTACGACGCCGGGACCGGTGTTCCGTGGGGATCCACCACCGTAAGCGGCCCGGTCCATCTGCTAATCAACCAGGGGATCCTTTACGTGACGTCCAGCGATTCTGTGCTGTCGGGTCCATGCGTTACGCCGCCGGCCAACCCTCCGTCGCCGCCTGCCAAAAATCAATTCGAAAGCGGACCGGTGCCGCCGCCGTATCCTGCTCCTCCCGCCGGGTACACCGATTCGGTGACCCTCACGCTTCAGGATCTCGGACTCAATTTGCCCAAGGACAGCGGGCCGTCAGGTTTGGCCTTTGACTCCTCTGGAAATCTCTACGTGGCACTTCGCAAAGCTCAGCAGATCTTCAAATTTGTGCCCAACACCTCGCCGGGCGGACCACCCTTCGTGCCGTTCTCGTCAAACCCGATTTTCGACAAGCTGAAAGATTCCCCCGAATTTCTGTTGTGGATCCCGACGCAATCATGAGCTTCCGCAAGGTTCTTCCGCTTTTCGCGTGTCTTTTGTTGACTCCCGCGAGCCCAGCCCGGAGCCTGAAATGGGTCACCAGTTGGACAGGCTCCGTGCACGGCCCCTACCCTACAGGCAATGCCTCTGCACAGCCCAACCTGAGCTTCGCCCTCCCCTCGCCCGCCGCGGGAGCACGCGACCAGACCTTTCGATTGATCGTGTCGCCCGACATCTGGGGAACACAGACGCGCCTCCGCTTCTCCAATGTCTTTGGCGCCAAGCCTGTTACCTTCGATGGCGTCTTCGCCGGTCTGCATTGGAGCGCCGCCGCTATCGTCCACGGCACCAATCGGCCGGTGCACTTCGGTGGTAAGGCGAGCATCACCATTGCTCCTGGCGAATCCGCGTGGAGCGATCCCGTTACTCTCGCATTCCCCGGGAATCTCACTGGCCGCAAACTGGCCGTCAGTTTTCACATAGCCGGCGAGAGCGGCCCCATGACGTGGCACGCCAAGGCGCTGACCACCTCGTATCTCACCGCGCCCGGTGCCGGGGCCAAGGGCGAACTCGAAGACGAGTCTGCATTTCCCTTCAGCACCACATCCTGGTATTTTCTGGACGCGATCGACATGATGCTGCCCGCCGAGACGCAACTCGTGATCGCGCTGGGCGACTCCATCACCGATGGAACCGACTCAACATTGAATGGCGACGACCGCTGGCCGAACGCGCTCTCCCGCAGATTGCACGCAGCCTATGGCGATCGCGTGGCCGTCGCCAATGCCGGGATCGGTGGCAATCAAATCGTCGGACCCGCCGAGTATTCACCGCAAAAGCCTTTCGCAGGAGGCCCATCCGCGCGCCAGCGTCTCGACCGCGACGTGCTCAGCCTCTCCGGCGTGACTGCGGTGATCTGGCTCGAAGGCATCAACGATTTCAGCAACAACGCCAATGCCTCCGTGGAAGCCGTGGAGGACGGCATGAAGGAAGTCGCCAAACGGATTCGCGCCAAATTCCCGGGCGTGCGTTTGATCGGTGCAACTGTTGTCTCGGCGCTGGGCAGCACCAACGCGGCACATGGCTCCGCCGCCGAAGATCAGAAGCGCAAGACCCTCAACGAATTCATCCGCCACTCAGGTGTATTCGACGGGGTTGCCGATTTCGACCGGGCCACACTCGATCCGCAAACCGGAGGACTCAAACCCGAGTATGTGCCCGATAGCACCACCGGAGGCCCCGGAGATAAGCTCCATCCCAATCGGGCCGGGTATCTCGCCATGGCGGAGTCGATCGATCTGCGGTTACTGGCTCATTAAGATCTTCTAATCTGATTGCGGGAGTTTGATCACTTTGCTGCCGAATGGTCCCAGGCTTGCTCTAAACCATACCGGGAGAACATATGAAACAATTCTTGCTTTCCGCAGCCTTGGGCGCCGTTTTCTGTATCGGCTCCATTCATGCTGCTGATGTGGTAGTGAAAGTGCGGCCTCCGGCGATCCGGGTTGAGAAGCGCCCGCCGGCTCCGAGCCCGCGGCACGTGTGGGTCACTGGCTACCATCGCTGGGATGGCAACGCCTATGTCTGGGAACCCGGCCGCTGGGAAGTCCCGCCACGGGAACACGCGGTTTGGGTGGCTCCCCGTTGGGAACACCGCAATGGCGGCTATGTGTTTGTGGAAGGCCGCTGGAAATAATCTGACAGGTCGCGTCCGTGGAAATGGGGCAGGCTGGCTTCTTCGCCAACCTGCCCCTTTCTTTATTTCCCGCCTGAGAGTCTTCGATAATACTCCGCGACTGAGTCTTTATACCCCGCCGGCACCTTCGTCGGATCCGCATTGCGGATCGTCCCCCCGTGGCTTTGATCGAGCTGATGCCGCAACTGCAGTTCGAGTGCATCCACACCGCTCACAAGCTGCTGGTGCATCTGTTCCACCAATGCCGGGTTCCCGGGGAATCGGCTGGGGTCCAGGTGGCGCATTTCTTCTATCAAGGTCTGCAATTGTTGCTTGGCCTCGGGACTATCTTGCACGGCGCCTCGCATTTGATTAAGCAGATTTAATCCTTGCTCGATCTCGCGCTGCGTGTCCGCGGGGTTCGGACCTTGCTGCGGCGCTACCGCCTGTCCCTGGATCCGCGTGTTGCCCGTGTCCAGGTCGCCGTACACGGTGCTGCTGCGATTGCCGTTGCCGCCCGCCGGGCCCGCCATGCGATCGGCAAGCTGCCCGCCCTGGCGTCCACCGGGACCGCCCTGCTGCTGTCCGTTACCACGCTGCCCGCCGCCTTGGCCTGCCTGATTGCCTTGACCGCCTTGGCCGCCCTGTCCCGCTTGGCCGCCTTGTCCTTGCTGATTGCCTTGTCCCTGTTGATTTCCTTGTCCCGCCTGCGCTTGCTGGCCGCGCCCCTGACCCGGTTGGCCATTGCGGCTCAGCGGACCGTTCTGTGATGGGTCTCCGGGCCGGCCTTGCTGCTGTCCCTGCCCTGATTGCCCCTGCCCGGCTTGTGGATTGCCGCGGCCGCCCAGATTCGACAGCCGATCGCGCAGCCGCGACAGGTCGTCCATCGCCCGATTCAGCGAAGCCTCCTCCGTAGCGTGCTCCGCGTTCCCCAGTGCTCGCCCGGCTTCCTTCACCTGCTGCCCGAGCTTTTGCAGATCGTTCGTGATCGCCGTTTCCGCCGGATCGGAGAAGTCTCCACTCCTCAGCCAGTCGGAGCTGCGCTGCATGCGCGTGTTCAGGTTGTTATCGTCCATCGTATCCAGAGCGCTCCGCAATTTCCCGGACGCTCCCGGTTGCGTGGGAGCCAGTTCTCGCGCCGTATTGCGCATCTGCTGAGTCAGGCGTGCGAGGTCGTCGGCCACCTTCTGGCGATCGTTGACCATCTTGTCGATCTCCTGCGCGGACGGGCTGGCCAGCTGCTGCCCCGAGGTGCGCGCGGAGTTCTGCTGCGCGATCAGCGCTCGTACTTTATCTGCCTGCTGCTTCTGTTCCGCCGCCAGTTGATCGGCCGTCTTTGCCATCGAGTTGAGACGGCCCGCGGCATCCTGCTTCTGCATGTTACCCAACAGGTCAGTCGCTTCGCGCAACCGTTCCGCAGCACGTCGTGAATCCGCCGCGCTGGCGTTGCCCGAAGCCGCCCGCCGCATATCCTCGCTGGCCTGTCGGAGCCGCTCGAGCGCCTGCTGCGCAGCCTGCCGTCGATCGTCCGCCGCCTCATCCGCGGACTGCTGCGGATTGCCGCCGGCGCTATTCTGTCCGCTCGATTGCGACCCGGCGCGGCCTCTGCCTGACTGTCCGCCGGCTTGCCCGGACGCCGAAGCGCTCTGCTGACCCTGGCCTTGCCCCTGCTGACCTTGCCCCTGCTGGCCCTGTCCCTGTTGCTGTCCCGATTGATTCTGCCCCTGTTGATTCTGTCCCGATTGGCTTTGTCCCTGTTGCCCCTGCCTGCCGTTCTGCGCCAGTTGCTGTTCCAGACGCCGCTGCACTTCCTGCGCCTGCCGACGCAGCATCTCCTGTTCCCACTTCTGTTCTGCGGTCTGCGTGTTGTTCCGCTGCTGTTGCGCCAGATCCTCTTCGCGACGCGCCAGCTCGTCGAGCTTCTTCAGCGCGTCTTCAATCTCCTGCTGCCGTTGATCGGCCGTCGTCTTGCGTGATTCCTGCGTCTCGTACTGATTCTTCTCCGTATCGAGTTCGAGATCGAAGAGCGCGGCCAGATCGCGCGCCGCGCCGCCTCCTCCGCCACCCCCGCCGCCGCCCCGCGCCCCGAACGCTACCTGGATCTGCCGGAACGTAGCCTCCGCCCGCAGCAGATACTGCAGGGCCTTCTGCTCATTCGGAATGGCATCCTTCCACTTCTGCTGCTGCAATTGCTGTGCTGCCGGACCCATGGCCTGCGAAGCCGCCATCATGTCCTTTTGAAAATCGCTGATCGCCTGCACTTCCTCTGTCAGTTCGCGAGCCTGCAAACGCCCCGAGAGCGTTACCGCCTGGTCGCGCAAAGTCGCCTGCGATTGTGCCAACAGCTTCGCGATATCCGTCGCCTGCTGCTGGGTGGCGTTCTTGTCACTCTGCTGTTTGAAGGTCGCGGAGATGATCTCCTTTTCGCGTTGCGAGATCTGTGCGGATTGATTGCCTCCTCCGCCACCACCCCCGCCGCCACCGCCCCCCGATTGCTGCGATTGCGAGAACTCTCTCTCGAACGGGTCCGCCTGCACGAAAACGATGTCGGTGTGGGTCTCAGCATTGGCGTCTTTAGCTGTCGCGTAGACGCTGATCAAATCCCCCGGAACCAGCTTGAATTCCTCCAGCGACAGCGTCGTCGAACCGTCCGCCTGCTTCTTCCCTTTCTGTTGCAGCAGATCCACCGTGGTATCGGGACCGCCGTTCACCGAGTAGTGCAGTTCCAGCCCCTTGAGCCCGTACTCATCTCCCGCCTTCACCGCCACCGTGACCTCTTCGATCGGGCTCGCGTGATAATCGCCGCGTCCCGGACGCACTAGCGAAACCACCGGCGGATTCGCCTTTCGCGCCTCAATGAAGAAGTCTTCGCTCACGCGCACCGGCTGGCCATCCGCGACACCAGCCACATGGTACACGGCGTCCTTGTCCATCTTTACCGAGCCGCGATACACGTTGTTCGTTCCGCCGCTGAGCTGAACCTGTTTTCCATCATCGAGTACGATCTGTCCGCCCTGTAGCGGACGATCGGTCGAGATTTCCAGTTCCGCCTCCGTCCCAGTCACCGCGCGCAGATCGCCTCCGCGCTCTTCCGTTTCGGATGCCATACCGGTCCACGCCGGGTAGTGATACGTCACGCGAATCTGCTTGACTGCCGGCAGATCGCTCACATTGATGCTGTAATGCTTCGAAGTCATCGCGCCCGCGGTAACGTAGTACTCTACGTTTTCAGGCAATCCCGCGAACAGAAACTGATACCCTCCGGCAAAGCTGCCTGCCTTCGGATGCATCACGATCTCTTCCCACTTTTGCGAGCTCTGAAAATGCGCGTACAGCTTGACCGTCGGTGACGCCAGCCCGGTGGGAAGCGCGGACACCATCTGGTCGGCATAGCGCCGCACCAACGCATCGCCGGGGGTAACTCGCAGATCATAAAGCGCCGGCTTATCGACGTGTGGACCCGTCCACAACAGCGAAGCCCCATATCCCAGGAAACCCGGTCCGGCCGCGATCATCCACAGCAAAACCACCGTCGCCCCAGCCCCCAAACCCAGCGAACCCCACAGCCGGAAATTGGTGACCATCTGCTGGGGTTCGGCCGACTGCGCTACGTCCATCGTCTCCATGGCAAGCAGTTCGATGAACGGGTCCTGTCCGTCGCGCTCGCTAAACGTAGTCAGACGCTGCTGGAACTGCGGGAATGCAGCCTCGGCGGTCCCCACGGCGCGCCGCCGCGTGAGCCGCCGCAGAGGGAGTGCGAGCCCCGCCGTTGCAGCTAAAGCGAGAATGAGAATGAGTGCGAATCGCGCACCGGTCACGCTCCCGTGTGAAAACGCGAGAGCATTCGCGATCGTGACCAATGCCAGGGTTGCCACCAGGGCAGTGCCTGCCACGATGGCAAGGCCGCGCAACAAGGTGCTCCAACGCAGCCGCTGTTCCAGTTGCGCAATATAGGCGTGAAGCTGTTCACGGAAACTCACGGACCCTCCACTAGTGCATGCCCAGAATACTGCTTACAGGATATCGCACTGGAAACGTCCGTCGTGGCGCAAACACTCTTGTGGGTGCGCGACATAAAAGTGGCGAGTTGCACCGGGCCCGTGTTTATGGGATATTTCTGAGCGTATATATACTCTCAGAAAGAGGCTGCGATGCCCGATTCCCTCTCCGA